>MHCFR05601__coassemble_745_pt1 | contig 46716 bp, 24 predicted proteins | sample MHCFR05601__metabat2_high_PE_011 | metagenome-assembled genome bin MHCFR05601 | reverse complement strand
CGCAGCGTCATATACATAGCCCGCCGGGTCTATGATCCAGCTGATATCGCGCAGCAAAACCTCCGTCATGCCCAGGCAGCCGCTGTCCTCCCCCAGGGCCTGTTCCACGCTGGCTTGCTGGTGCATCGTGTACAGCGCCAGCGCCAGCCCGGCCGGCTGCGGCATATCCACGCTGGCCATGCTGATACCAACGTTGAGGACGGTGGCCGCCGCGGCGGCCCGGTTGGCGTCCTGCGCGTTTTCCAGCACTTCCAACACGGCAGTCTTCTCCGCGTTGGTACGCGCAGAAGCCAGCACCTGGTCGCGCGCCTCATCCAGGGCGACGCGGCCGTTGTCCCAGGTGATAAGATCATCAGTAAAGCCGAACGTTTCCGCAATGCCCTCCAGCGTTTCGACCTCGTCGGCCAGCGTAACGCCGTCTGCGTTGACAGCCACCTGCTGGATCTCGCCGGAGGTTAGGTCGACGATCTCGCCCAGCACATAGTTTTTGGCTTTCTCGGTCACGTCTGCACCGGCGTCCTGCACCTGTGAAGCAAACCGCGTAAATACCTCATCGCCATTTTCATCCACATAGCTGGTGAAGCCGCAGGCTTCCAGCTGCGCGCGGGCCGTGGATTCATCCGCAAAAGGCACCTCACCGCGCTTGATAATATATTTCAGTGTTCCGCCGATGTCCTCGCGCCCGGCGGGCAGGTTCAGCGCCAGGTCTCGCTGCTGGGTCAGCGCTGCGGTAAAAGGGTCGGCGCTGCGGGCGGCCGGTTCGGCAATATTCTGCCAGCCGGAATCGCTCACTGTGGCCGCACCGCTTTTGATATCCTCCCCCAGCTCGATCATCGGCGGCGTTGTGGTGTTGACATACTGCGAGCTTGAATAGTCAATGCCCTGTGCCACGCTCAGTGTGCTGCCCTTGAACTTGTATCCCGTAAAGATCTTACCCGGCACGGTATTGTCAAAAGTGCCTTCGGCCACATAGGCCTGGGCCTGTTCATCCCACACGGCGTACATACGGTGAATGACACCCCCGCGGGAAGACTCGACGCTGACTTTCTCGATGCGGTCGCGCTGGTCATAATCCAGCTCAAAGTGCAGATTCTCAAGGTTTCCGGCGTCCTGGTCCATGAAGGTCAAAACCAGCCGGCCCTGTTCGGCGTCCAACAGGTCGTAGGTCTGGCCGCGGTAGGTCAGTAGGCACTTGGTCAGGCGCGGGCGCTGGGCCTGGTAGTACACTGTGCAAGAGGCCTCGCAGGGGGTCTCGCCGTCCATAGCGCTGGCGGTTACGGTATAGCCGACCATGTCCTCCGGGTCAGTCAGCACCACCACATATGTGTAGTTGCCGGCCTTGTTGGTCTGGGTCTGGCCCAGCAGCTCACCGTCCAGGTAGATAGAGACCGCGGTATCGGCCGGGCCGATGCCGCTGACGGTAAACACCTTGTCCACCGTATCGCTGGCTTGCACGGTCAGGGCTTCGATTTCTTCATTCAGGAACCCCAACGCTTCCTCCCATGTATTCTGGCCATCAAAATAGCTGATGTAGGCCGCCATGGCCAGCTTGCCGGCCGATGTAGGCCGCACGGTGAAGGAGATGTTGCCTTTCTGACCATCACATCCAATCGTCAGGATACGGGTGTCGGCATTGTATCCGGCCCGCAGGTCCGGCTCGCCGTTGTGGACGACGCTGGATGCGACATATTCACAGTTTTCCGGGATGCGCACCTTAATGTCCGAGATCGTGCTGTACACATAATCGGGTTCATCCTTGAACGAATAGTCAATGTTGACCGTGATGTAACCCTTGCTCATCGCGTTGCTGGTGTTGGCAGTCAGACCGGTCTCTTCGTACACCTGGTTCAGTTCCCGGCTATCCCAAGTATAGGTCGGCAGCAGCCGCAGGGGGATATCATTCTCGATGGCATACACCGCGCCCATCGAACGTTCCGAGCTGATAATAGTCAGGTCCGGGCAATCCGTAAAGACATCTTTCAGCGTTCGGTCGATGGTAATGGGCACATAGGCCCAGTGCAGGGCGGTGCAGCCGCTGAATGCCCCCGAACCGACGAAGGTCGTTCCGGACGGCAGGACGGCATTGGTCAGGCTGGTGCAGCGGGCAAACGCATCGGAGCGGATCTCGACCAGGGTGCCGGGCAGAGAGATGCGCTCCAGCTCAGTGCAGTCGGCAAACAGGCGGTTGGGTATGATGGTCACGCCCTCGTCGAAGCTCACCTCCCGCAGCTTGCTACCCTCAAACACCGAGGCGCTGCCCTGCACGTTCTCCAGCGTTTTGGGGATATTGATGGAAGTCAGGCTGCTGCAATCCAGGAACGCACCCCCGCCGATCTGCCGCAGGTTGGCGGGCAGCGTCACACCGTTCAGCTCCGTGCAGTTTCGGAAGCAGTACTCACCCAGGTCCGTCACCCCGTCCGGCAGGTCCAGCGGCCCTTCCAGGCTGGTGCAGCCGTAAAACGCATTGCTGTTGATGGCCGTAAGCGATTGTGGCAGGCTGACCGTTTTCAGGCTGACCGCGCCGTTAAAGGCGTTCGCCTGGATCGTGGTCACGCCTTCGGGGATGGTGATGCTTTCGAGGCCCTCGCAGTCCCTGAACAGGTTCGCCACGATGGCAGTCGTGCCTTCTTCAAAGGTAACATTTTTCAGGTTGGTCTCGCCCAGGAAGGGGCCGTTTAACCCGCTCGTTCCCCGTAAAGACTTGGGGATATTGATGGAGGTCAGCTGCGGGCAATCACCAAAGGCCGCTGCGGCCAGCGTTTCCAGGTTGGCAGGCAGCGTCACATCACTCAGCGCCGTGCAGAACCGAAAAGCGCTGTCCCCGATGGAAGTCAGTGCGTCCGGCAGGTCCAATGCCTGCAGGCTGGTACAGCCGTAGAAGGCGCTGCTGTTGATGTCTGTGAGCGACTGCGGCAGGCTGACCGTTTTCAAGTTGCTCGCGCCGTTAAAGGCGTTTGCCTGGATCGTGGTCACGCCTTCGGGGATGTGGATGCTTTCAAGGCTCGTACAATTCTGGAACAGAGTCGCCACAATTTTGGTGGTGCCCTCGGCAAAGGAGACATTTTTCAGCCCGGTGGTTCCGCGGAACACGCCGCCGACGCCGTTCACGCGCCGTAGCTTGGCCGGGATAACGATGTTGACCAGCATCGGACAATCGTTGAAGGCGTAGTTGCCGATGGTATCCAGATCGGCGGGCAGCGTCACATTGGTCAGCAGGGGGCAATCATCAAAGCAGTTGCTGCCGATGGAGGTGATGCTGTCCGCAAAGCGGACGGTGCGCACATTCACATTGCCGGCAAAGGCTTTGTTGCCAACGCCTTTTACCGTGTAGCCGTCCAGCGCGGCCGGCACCTGCACCTCCAGCTCCGCGCCGACATAGGCGGTGATGGTCGCCATGTTGTCGCTGCTGGATACCGTGTAATAGAAGTCGCCGCTTTGTACGGCGGCCGCGCGGGGGGCTTCCGGCTCCACTTTTTCCATCAGGATGGGGGTCGCCACCGGGGTAGCGGTCGGAGCCGTGGTTGGGGCCGCGGTCGGCGCAGGGGTCGCCGCCGGGGTAGCGGTCGCTGCCGGGGGTGTTGCATCGGGCACTGTGTCCGTTTCGGTTTCCTCTGTCTCCGGGGTGCTTCCCGCGGGCGGCTGCGCCGTTTCTGGGGTAGCCGCAGCCACCGCAGCCGCAGGCACAGCAGTCAGGTCTTGCGCCGCGTAAGCCACGGGCGTCATTACGTTGTACGCCATACAAACGGCCAACAGCAGGGACAGGATTTTTCTCATCGGGACGTTCTCCTTACAGTTTTTCCTTCAAAAACAGGTTTGCCCGCCCACATGCCGCTGCGCGGTCATGCGGGCGGGCACCCGGATCAGTTGCTTTGGGGGAGCTTCGTATCAGTCAAACATCGAATGCGCAATGTCGAGCAGAACGCGGCGCATCTGCAGCATATCGGTCGTCTGCGGCTTTTCGCTGTCGCCGCTCCGCGACGTGGCCGCTTTCAGACGCGCGCCCTCCAGCTTGCTGATGCCGAGAATCGCACGCTGCATCTCCAGCATGTCGGAAGAGCTAATTTCGCTATCGCCGTTCAGGTCGCCGCCAATGACGATGGTGACCTGGGCAATGGTGCCGTCGCCTAGGCCGATGGTAAAGCCGGTGCCAACCTTGGCGGCATTGTCCACAGGCTCGCCCGCGAGATTGCGCACGACCATCGCGCCGCCGCTCAGGTGCGAGAGCACTTCGCTCACAAGGGAGTTCGGTCTCACGCGCTCAAGCATGGCGTCGATCAGCGTGTAGCCGCCGTTGTTGGCCGCGTTGAGCAAAATCTCGATAAAGCCGGATACATCGGTCAGCAGATCTTCCGGCGTGACAAGGTAGCTGGAGCAGTGGTCGATCTGGAACTGCATAAAGTAGGTTCCGTCGATCACAACGACCTCGATCTCCTTATCCATCGTTTCCAGCATACCGGTGTCCTCGTTGAAGTAGTAGATCTTGAAATCTTCCATCGAGTTGCCGTGGCTGGCATAGTAGTCGAGCAGGCTTTCGTTCATGCGCACCTTGACCGTCGCCATACCGGGCAGAGCACCGCTGTGGGTGAAGCACATCGCCTGGTAGGCAATGCTGCCCAGCGTTTCGGACTCGGTGCTCCATTCCTCCTGGGTCTTGCGCACGATCTCGTTGATGGTATCGTACTCGAAATCGGTGAAGGTGAAGGCCACGCCGAGGTTGATGCTGTCGCCCTCGTAGTCTTCCTTCAGGTCGTCTTTGGCAAAGTTCCAGACGACGTCGGTCTCGTTGCTCGTGCTCTGGACGTTGATCTGCAGGTCGGTGACAGTTTCCGATTTCTTCAGTTCGTCAAACTTGGAATCCGAAAGCTGCAGCGCGCTGTCCGCCGTGTTGGTGTTGGAGGTGCCCTGCCCGGAGGTGAGGGTCAGCACGCTGGTGGTGGTGCCTTCCTCGACGTTGTCCTCAAGGGTCTCATCGGTGGTAATGGCGCCAAAGTCTGCTGTCTCATAGAACGGGCTGTAGAGCGCCGGGCCGTCGAACATTGCGGCCTGCGGCACGGTCACGTCGCCCTGCTGGAAATAGTTGTAGGACAGGTTGACAGTGGCCTGGTTGCGGGAAGCGTTCACCAGCGCTTTCTGGCCATCTTCGAGATAGAAGACGTTGCGGATCATGCTGCCGCGGGTCATCACCGCGCCATGCGTGGGTGAATACTGACCTTCGATCGTGCAGCCGGAACCGTATTCAACGGCGGTATCGTTGTGCCAGAAAATGTTGTTGCTCAGGTAGGTATACCATTCGCGGTCGACAAAACGGAGCGCCGTGCCGTTACCCGCAAACGCATTGCCGGAGATGCTCAGCGAAACGGAGTTGCGGATGTTCTTTTCCTGTTCGAGCGCCGTCGCGTAGCCCGTGAAGATGTTGCTCGTGGACACACGCGCGTCAGTCAGGGCCGTGCCGGTACCGTTGCCGACAAAATCCAGCCCCATTACACGGACATCCTCGACCAGCGCTGTGATGCTGCCGTTGATGGTCGCGCCGTTTTCACGCAGCTTGGGCGAACCGTCCTGATTGTACTGAATGGCAGGGATGGACTGCGTCCGCAGCGTGACCGGCATATCGGCTTCAAAGTCGCCGGTGTAATCGCCCGGCTGCATGTAGATGTACATGCCGGGCAGCAGCGTCGCACTGGTCAGCGCCGTTTCCAACTCCTCCCCGTTGCGAACGGTCACGTTGTTGAACTGCGCGTTCTCACAGACGACAACCCTGTATGTGGCGTACCGGGTCGTGCCGTCCTTGAGGGTGACGGTGGCGGTCAGCGTGTAATTGCCGTACTCGCCTGCAGCGACCTGATACTCGAAGAAATGCATGCCATTCTCTAAGCCCTGGCGTGTGATGCGCACCTTGTCCGGCGTGTCGGAGGTCACTTCCACACCCTCAACGCAGGCGGGCCATTCTTCGTAGGCTGTCTTATTGTTGTTGTTCTGGCGGCCGTAGAAGACATAAAGCTTATTGGTATATGTCTTGAGGGTCTCGCTGCGAATATAGCTGTTGCCACTCCAGGTATCAAAGGCGTTGTCCTCGCCCTTTGTGCCAAAGTAGATCCTCTGGCCGGTGGGCAGCATATTGGCCTCGTAATTATAGCTGTCTGACCAGCTTACGCTGGCATAGGCCGAAGTCTGGCTGCCATCCGCACGGGTGACGATGGCATAGAAGTAGCTGTCCGTGAAGTAGAGGTAATCTTCGACATGGACCGTCACCGTGCCGGGGGTGTCGCCCTCGGTCCAGCTGACAGAATCCGGCACCGTCGTGCCGTATTCGACCGTAGAGCCTTCCGGCAAGTCCTCGCTGAGTTTGAGGGTGATGTCCTCCGCGTCTTCGCGGCCTGTGATGCGGTCAGTCTTGAGGCCGGTGTTGACATTGATGAACTGCAGGCGGTTGCCGTTGGCGAGGATCGTACCGCTCGAGCAGTGCTCCTCAATTTTCTGGGTATCGCCGTTTGTCTTGCGGATGTTCACAAACAGCGTGGCAAATGTACCGCCATAGCTGTAGGTGTCATCCAGATACGCTTTCTGCGGCACAATGGTCAGGCTGTGATCCTCGACTTTGGTGACCTTGAGATATTCGTCCTCCGCAAAGAAGGCATCCACCAGCGTCGCGTCCGCATCTGCGAGCTTCTGTCCGTTGAGCACAGGGTAGAGCACATACTCCTTGCCAACAACCCACATGCTGCTGCCAAGCAGCTGGGCCACCGTATAGGTCGTGTTGCCGTCGTGTACCTCAAACGCCAGCTCGTCGCGGTTCACATTGAACAGTACCGTCGACGTTTCGGTCGTGCCGTCGGCCAGCTTGGCCGTCAGCGTAAGCTCGTCGGTTCCAGAATAACTTTCCAGTTTGGACAGGTCCGGCGTGATCACATAGACGCCGGCGCCGGTCTTTTCTGCCGTGCCAAGCGTCAGGCCCGCAAGCTCGAAATCGGTAGCCGGGGAATCTTCCGGCAACTTGAGGGTGATCGTCTTTGTCAGGGTGTATGTGCTGTAAGAGAAGTCGTCCCCGTCCACAAGCACGCCCCAGTGCAGGCCGTCCTGATACTCGTAGCTGTAGAGGTAATACACCTTCTTTTCGGCCGTTTGCGCCTGGACAATGAGGTCTTTCCGTTCGGATTTCCAGGCAGCGACGCCGTCGCCCAGCGAGACAATGCCGCTGAAGACGATCTCATACTCGCCTTCGGGGCAGTTTTCGGCGGCCGTGACCGAGAAAGCGCCGTATTCATCGCCCGCCGCCGAAATCAGCGCTGTGTCGACCGGCTGGCCGTTCGCGTCGGTGACGCGGTACCACAGCGAATCGGCAACCAGCGGGTTGGCTGTGCGGTACCGGCCGGTCCCGCCAGGCGCGACCGTGAGGGTGTAGAGGTTTTCTGTGCTCTGCGCGCTGTTGACAGAGTTGGCGCTCCGGAACAGCGTAACGGAGCCGATCGAACTCGCCACGCCCGGGGCAAACTGCGGTTGCAGCGTGTAGTCATAAACGACCGAGCCGTCCTCGCTGCGCAGCGGTAGCTCCTTGAGCCATTCAAGGGTGAGCACGCTGTTGGCCGCGTTGAAGCTGACATTTATGTACTCGTCAATATCAAAGCCCGCCGTTGTACTGATGCGGAAGCTTTCCAGCGTACCGTTCGAGGCCTGCGTGGCATATGCGTCGCCCGCCATCACGCGATACTCGTCGACCGTACCGGGCTCATGCACCGGCAAAATCCCAATTTCATCGCCGGTGCTCAGCTCCACAAAGGAGGGGGTATAATACGAGCTGGTTCCGCTGAACGGCACATAACTCAAGGTTTGCGAATAGGCAGCGGCGTAGATGTCGTCGCTGTAGCTGAGCCGGATACCGAAATTATTAGAACTCTGCGTGTCCGGGCGCTGTTTGATCGTGACAGTAATCACACCGTTTTCGATTGCGGCGTCGAAATAGGCGGAATCCGCCAGCGGCACCTCGACACCGTTTTCCAGCGCAGTGATCGTAAAGTTCTCAGCCGCCAGCTTACTGCCGGGCACAAAGCCGGTATCCGTGTTACCGATGATGGTGAACTGCGTGCCGCTCTCGCTGAAACGGCTGTCGTCTCCGTCGCCCACGCGGTCAAAGCTGAGCCGGATCGAAGCCTTGCCCACATCCGTGCTGCTGGAGAAATAATACGCATCGCCCCAGTAGCCCTGCAGGCTCAGGCTGTCGTTATCGACGTCCAGATCCTCCAGCACCGTGTAGGTCAGCGTTTTGGTCGCCGCATCGAGCTTGACCTCGATCTTGCTGGAATCTCCGTTCCACAGGCTATAATTCAGCTTGACCGGGACGTCTGTCGGGAGGTCAATATCGACGGGATTGTAATAATCGTTCGTCACAAGGGCGAACTCATAGGTATATGTACCGGCGCGGACCGGCAGCGTATAAACCGTGGCGCCGTTCTGGCGCAGCTTGTAATTGTAATACGGGGCGCTGAAACTGGAGTAGTACACACTCGTTTGGAACTGCCCGTCCGGCGAGGTAAACGCCAGCATGTACTGGTTGGGGCTGTCGCTGGCATGGTCGTAGATCGGCGGCGTCGCCGTGACGGTCAGCGTAAAGCTGCCATCGGTGTTTTTGGCGATGGTAAAGTAATCTTCCCAGCCGTCAAACGGTTCGTTGTTGTTCCAATAGATCTCGACGTCGTAGTCAAGACCCAGTTCCGCCAGCGTGACATCCGTGCCATTGCGGGAAACCGCCGGATAGGCCGTCATCGCCTGCCCGGGCATAAGGTTGGGCAGGTATACATTTTTTCCCTGTTCATCAACAAGCCCGATATTCACCACGGGAATGCCGACCGTAAAGGTGCGCTGTGCGACGCGGAGCGTCGGGCTCTCCAGCGCAAATGTGCCAACACCGTTATCAAGCCCCTGTGCCAGCGTGATATCCTTTAGGACCGTTAGCTTCAGTTTGCCGTTGACAAATTCAGCGCTGATATAGTCCGCCATATCTTCGCCTTCGGCAAAGACGAAGTTGCCGGAGTAACTGCCCAGCTCAATCGTCCAGGTATCGTCCAGTTCCAGATCAACGCGTTCGCCGAAATCATTTTCATAGAGCGTGTAGGTCTGGGTGCTGCCCGCCGTTAAGCCCAGGCCGCCCAGGCCGTTGACAGACTCCACATTGGCGTAGATCGTGTCTTTATTGACAGTCGTCCGCCCCAAAAGCGTGTAACCCTCCGCACAGGGGACGTACAGTTTGAGCGTCCAGCTGTAGTTCTGCGACGTATCGGGCAGCGCATCCAGTTTGACATTGACGACATCCTGCGCAGCGTCATAGGTAGCCGAGACATGCTCGCTCCAGTCGCCGAGCGCGCTGGACAGAACAGCTGTCACTTCACCGGTCGGGGTGCCGAAAACCTTCCAGCCGTATTGCCACGCGCCATCACGGTATTCCTGCGCCTGAAAATTCTGGCCTTCTTCACTCAAAAGTTCGCCCCAAAACGGCGATGTCCTCAGGCTGACGGTCTGCATACCGAGCGTGAAAGCCGCCACGTTGCCCCGCCGGAGCGCCGATTCCACCCCAATGTACAGCGTGGCATTATCTGTATTGTCCGTCAGCTGCAGCGGTTTCAGCAGCGTAGCCGTCAGTACGCCGTCGGCGGAGAGAGACAGTTCAATATAGTCGGAAAGCTCGCCGCCCTCTGGCAGAAGAATGCTGCTGTTGGTCTGCGGTGTCAGCGTCCATTCTTCATCCGCAGCCGAAATCAACGGCGTATATTCGTTGTTTTGCCAGATATTGACCTGCGTTGTGGCCGAAGAACCAGCTTCCAGGCCAAGGGGGCCGCTGATCTCTTCCCCCTGGAGGGAAAGGTACTTTTTCTCCTGGACATAATTTTGACATGTCGCCGTATACCCTTCCGCATAGTCGACCGTGATGTGCATACGCCAGCTCAAAGAGGTATCCGGCAATTCGCTGACCGCCAGAACGATCTTGTCGCTGGTGGCATTATATTCAGCCGTTACCTCCCCTTGATAAGGGGGCTGATCGCTGGACGTGCCTTCCAACCAGGCGCGGACGTTTTCGACAGTGCCCACCTCAGACCAGCTATCAATATTGAATCCATCGTAAGACAGATTCATGACGTATTCATAGCCGCCTTCCTGGATCAGATCGTACCAGTAAATGGCATCGTTCAGATAAGTGGTCACCGGCTTTTCGGGGTAATACTGCAGTCTCTCTTCTTGATAGCTGATCGCTCCATCCGTGGCCGACTGCGCATATACCCAGAAGCGCGCCTTAGCGTATCCGCTCTCATCCTCCCAACCGGTGACACTTTCCGGGAAAACAACCGTAATATAACCGTTTTCATCAGGGCCGGAGACCACATCGACGCCCTGCCCCTCCACGCCGACAAGCGTATAGTAAGAGCCATAAACATCAACCTGAACCCTGTACTCGACACCCGCCTTGATAAACGGCGTCTCGTACTGGATGTCGGTGTTCAAGACGGAATATGTGTCACTCGACAGCAGATGATCCGGTTTTTCTGCCGGTTCTTCCGTCGAGAAAACGATCGGGTGCTGCTTGGCCGCCGTCTCCCCCGCCGTCAAGTCTGTATAGCTGTAAGTCGCATCCGCCTCCGGCGCAGCGTCGGCACACACAAACAGCCAGTAGGCACCGTTCTGGTACACAAGATCGCGCCGGTTGACCTCCCAGCGAGACGTAAGGCCGGAATTAACTTGCAGCCACCCTTCCGCATTCGGTTCCGCCGGCAGCTTGCCATAGTACACATCCGCATCCGCGTCATAGTACATGACAATGCTGCCTTCCTCCACGGCGTTCGCGGCGAGGGTCGAAACCTCTTCTTCGGGGACGGCAGTCGCCTCCGGGGCGGCGGTCGCCTCCGGTTCCCCGGTCGGGGCCGGGGTGGCCGTGGGGGTGGGCGTAGCCGTGGGGGCAGGCGTAGCGCTGGCAGCCGGGATCGCACTCGCCGTGGGGGCGGGTGTGGCTTCAGGCGTATCGGTCGCAGCCGGTCCGGTGCCCTCCCCGCCCTCTGCGGGGTTTTCAGTCGGGGCCGGGGTAGCCGTCTCAGCAGGCGCCTCGGGCGCCATCGTCGGGGCCGGGGTCCCGCTTAGCGGCTCTTCGGTCGGCACAGGGCTTTCAGCCGGTTCGTCTGCACTCTCCGGGGCCGGTTCGCCGGGCTCTTCCGGCAAGGAATCCCCGGCCTCTTGCTCCGGCATGGGCTCCGCAAGCGTCAATGTGCCGTCTTCGGTCACAGACAGCTCCACAGCGGGGTCGTCTGTCGGCTCGGCTGCATAGACTGCCGGCGCAAAAACGCTGCATGCCATGCTGAAAGCCAATACGAGGGACAATAGCTTTTTCATCTGGGGCATCCTCCTTGATATTGTTCGCAACCATTCGCAGTGTATGGCCCTTGTGCGCCCATACCGCACCCGGATACAAATAATCCGGCAGGTTCTCACTTTTGAAACAGCCGCAAATTAAAAGAGGGGAGAGCAGCATGGAGCACTGGCGTTTGCCAGGTGCTGCTCTCCCCCCCTTTTTATGTTCAAAGTCGGAACGGTATACAAAAACTCCTTCGGTAGCTATCGGTTACCGGTTTTTCTTGCGCAGTGCGACCACGCAGGCGGCCATGCCGCACACGGACAGCGCCAGCAGCGCCACAACAACCTGCAGGTTCATGCTGTCGCCTGTCTGCGGGACAGTGGCGGGCGCCGGGGTGGGCGTCGGCGCCTGTCCCCAGGTGCCGTCAGCAATGGCGTCGGCGATATCCGGGTGCGCGTCCCCACCCGCGGGCTGCGCCGTGGGCGCCGGGGTCGGCACAGGGTTCGGCGTCGGGCGGCCGAGCTCCTCCAGCCGGTCTGCGGCAGCCTCATAGGTGGTCAGCGCATTGCCGAGGTTGTCGGCCAGCATCTCATCGGTAAAGCCATAGTCAGCCTTCAAGCTGGCCAGCAGTGCCTCGATCTCCTCCAGTTTGGCCGCGTCGTCCAGCGTCAGATCATCGGTGGCAGGCAGGGCCTCGGCCTTGTCGGCCACATCGTCCAGCACCGCCTTGACCTCCGCGTTTTTGGCGGGGATGGTCGCATAGTCGGGGTAAACTTCTTCCAGCTGCTGTTCCGCAATGCCGTACTTCTCTGCCGCCGCGTTCATCGCTTCGGCAATCGCATTATAAGCGGCAAGGTCGTTGTAGGTCCAGCCCTTGACAGCCTCCGCCATCTTGGCGTTGAGTTCAGCCAGCTCGGTCTCCATCGCTTCAACGGCAACGCCGTAAGCGGCATAGTGGGCCAGCGCGCCCGTGTAGACCTCGTTTTCAGCCGCCAGCTTGACGATCATCGCGTCGACATCGCAGGCGCGGGCTTCCAGGTTGGCAACTTCCTCTTCCAGGGCTTCCAGCGCAGCCTTATCGGCATACTGGATCGGGGTCTCGGCATCGGTCGGGTCTTTCAGGGCAGCCATCTCGCCCGCCAGCGTTTCAACAGCCGCTTCCAGGTCGGCAATGCCCGCCTTGGCTTCGGTCAGCTTGTTGGTTTCTTCTGTGGTGAAGGTATCGCCCAGCTCTTTCAAGGCGTTCATTTCCTTCTCCACTTCCGCCAGCTTGTCGCTTTCGGTGTAAAGAACCTCGTCGCGGGCCGGGAGTTCGGCCACGGCGGCATGGGCGGCTTCGCTGCGGGCAACAAGGGCAGCCATGTCCGTTTCGGCCTTGGTCAGCGCCGCGAGCTCATCAGCGGTGAAGGTTGCGCCTTTTTCTTCCATCGCAGTGACTTCCGCGCGCAGTGCGGTGATGGCGTCGCGGTCCGCCTGGCTGAGCGTGATATCCAGCTCCGCAGCGGCGATCTTATCCACAAGCGCAGTGCGCTCATCCGTCAGGGCGTCCAGCGCAGCGCGGGCGTCCGTGATCTTCTTCACGGCTTCGGCATCCGCCAGCTCGGCCAGGTCCTGCGCCACCAGCTTGGCATAGGCTTCCTCGGCAGCCTGGACAGTCTGCTCATCGTTGAAGGTGATCTCCTGCGGCAGGGCGTCGGCCAGGGCCTTCACCTCATCCACCAGGTCAAGCCAACTCTGCACTGCGGCGTAGGCGGCGGTATAGGTTTCGTAGTTGCTCACATCATCCGGGGTCACGCCGCGGGCGAACAGAGCTTCCAGGTCAAGGCGCGCGTCCTGCACGGCGGTGATATCGTCCGCGGTAGCGGTGTCTTCGGTGATGCCTTCCAGCTCGGCGATCAAGCTCTCGACCTCGTCGATGTTCTGCTCGATCTCGGTGATCTCCGCCTGCGCAGCTTCCAGCTTGCCGGTTTCCTCAGCGGTAAAGGTATCGCCAAAGGCTACCATGTCGGCCATCCGGTCGGCGGCAGCTTCAATGGCCGCTTTGTCAGTGTACTTCACATCCGCGGCGGCAGGCAGGGCGGCAATGGCGTCGTGCGCCTCCTTGCTCTGCGCCTGCAAGTCGGCCAGAGCGGCCTCGGCGTTGGTCAGGTTGGCCAGTTCCTCAGCAGTAAATTCAGCACCTTTTTCCTCCATGGCAGCCACTTCGTCGCGCAGGTCAGCGATGGCCTGCTGATCGGCGGCGGCCAGAGAGACTTTGAGTTCGGCGGCCGCGATCTTTTCGATCAGATCTGCCTTGGCTGTCAGCAGTTCATCCAGCGCGGTGCGCACAGCTTTCAACTTGGCCGCATCGACCATCTCGTTGATGGATTCAGCATCTTCGGCATACTTAGCCAGCAGGGCTTCCAGCTCGTCCTCCGCGTTCACGATGGCGGCTTCGTCGCCGTAGCCGATGTCGGTAGCTTCGGGCAGGGCGGCGATCAAGTCCTCGACCGCGCCGATCTCAGCCAGCACATCGGTCAGCTGCTGCTTGGCAGTTACATATGTATCATAGTTGCTGATATCCGTCTCGGCCACGCCCCGCGCTTTCAGCAATTCCAGAGCATCCCCGATGGCGTCCACATCCGCAGCGTTGGAGACGGTGACAGAGGCGGGCAGGGCTTCGATCCTGGCCTCGACATCGGCGATGTCTTCCTCGATCGCCGTGATGACAGCCTGCACATCTTCCAGCTTGGCGGTCTCCTCAGCGGTGAAGGTATCTTTGCCCTCCAGGGCAGCCACCTGCGCGGCGGCGTCCGCAACAGCATCTTTATCGGTGTAGAGCACATCCGCCGCTTCGGGCAGCGCCGCAACGGCTGCGTGGGCCGCTTCGCTCTGATCGGTCAGGGCGGCAAGGGCGGTTTCGGCATCGGTCAGCGGCTTGAGCTCATCGTCCGTGAAGGTCGCGTCACGCGCGATCATATCATCGACCTCGGCGCGCAGGCCGGTAATCACAGCGATGTCTTCCTCAAACATCGTGATGTTGTACTCCGTTGCGGCGATCTTTTCGATCAGCGCTTCCTGTTCGGCCAGCAGGCCGTCCAGCGATTCACGCACAGCCGCCAGCGTTTCAGCGCCGACCGCTTCGTCGATATAGTCAACGTCGTCGTCATACTTGGCGCGCAGGTCTTCCAGCGCCTTCTCGGCGGCAGCCACCGCCGCCTCGTCGCCGTAGCCGACTTCTTCCGCCACGGGCAGGGCGTCGATCAAATCCTTGACCTCGTTAATCTCAGCCATAACGGCTTCGAGCTTGGCTTTGGCCGCAGTGTAGGTTTCGTAGTTGGCGATGTCGCCGCTGGTCACGCCCTGGGCCTCAAGCGCGGCAAGCGCCGTTTCGATTTCGGAGAGGGCCGGGGTATCCTTAACCGTCAGCGTATCCGTGGCCGGCAGCGCGTTGATCAGTTCTTCCACTTCGCTGATGCCGGTCTCAATAGCGGCAATGACGCCCTCGGCGGCGGCGACCTTCGTCTCCGCTTCGCCCAGCTTGGAGCGGGCAGCCTCATCGGTCACGGCGTTGAGCGCAGTGCGGGCGGCCTCAACGGCAGCCTTGTCCGCGTAGGTGATCGTCTCGGGCAAGGCCGCAGCGGCCTCTCTGGCGGCATCATAGGCGGCGGAGTCCACCGTGACGGTGTAAGTCGCCGTGTTACCGCGGTTGTCGGTCGCGGCCAGCGTACCGCCCGCAACGATCGTCCCGCCGTTTTCGACCGCCGCGCCATCCAGGGTGATGGACGCCAGGCCGCTGCCGTTATCGGCAGCAGAAACAGTCAGAGGCTGGTAGTAATATGTCGCGTCGCCGCTCAAAGCTGCGCCTTCCAGCGTGACGGTGGGGGCAAGCGTATCGACCTTCAGCACCGCATCCGAACGGGTGGACGGGTTGACCGGCACTTCGGCGTCAGAACCGGCCGTCAAACTCGGTCCAAAGACAAAGTCCGTATGGGTGATTTCAAAGAGGCCGTCCAGTTCGACGGCAGGCATATCTTCCTTGCCAACAAAGTGCCAGGTCAACAGCGAAGATTTTTCTGCCGGGAAAATCATCTCCGGCACATTGTCATTCTTCACTGTAGCCTGCAGCGTGACCTGTCCCGCCGTGTTCGCAGCGTCTAGGCTTTCGGTCGCGGCGTTGTCTGCGAAATTAAACCCAACAACATAGTTTTCATGCAGGTCTGTGGCGACAGCGCTATAGCCGCTTTCTTCGCTTGGCTCGCCAGTGAGGGACACCACCTCATTATTGAAGTCGACGTAAAAGGTCATGCCCAGCAGGCGCATCCCGTTTTCCTTCTTGGCCCAGTCCAAGCCTTCAAAGGAGACAGTCAGCGCCACTTCCTCCCCGGCGTCCACATAGCCGTCTCCATTGGCATCGGCCGCATCCAACACCATGGAAAAGCTATAGTCTGTATCGGCAGCGTACACCGGCACGGGTACCAGGCTGGCCAGCATCGCCACGGCGCAGGCAGCGGACAGAACTCGTTTTTTCATACCGTCACTCACACTTTCTGTTTTGGATTCGGGTTGACAAAATCGACTTTTTCCTCTTTAATTGAAATACAATATTCTCAGTAATGGTTTTCTATAGCTCTTGATAGGTGCCCTTATAAACCATCAATAAACATATTATAGGCGGCGTTTTTCAGTGCGGCAAGTTGCGGCATTGCCTGCGGCAAAAGTTATTTTTTCTTGCCACACCCCTTTTTTCTCCATCTGCTGCCGAGAGGAGCCACCTTTCATGTCTGAACTGAGCAACAGCATCAAGCGTCTGGCAGAAAAATTCCCCGGGTCCACCTCCGAACTGGCCCGGCAGGTACGCATCGACCGCTCCACCCTGTACAAGATCATGGGCGGCCGGCGCCTGCCTACCGAAGCGCAGCTGCAAAACCTGCTCAGCGTGCTGCACGCCACCCCGGCCGAGTATACTGCGCTGACCCATCTGTATGCGCACAGCCAGCAAACCGGCGCGGCGGCACACCGCCAGCAGCTTTTGCAGGCGCTGCTCAGCAGCGCCTTTCGCGCACAGCGGATCATCCGGGAGGCTAACAGCCTCCCGGAAAGTGGGGGCACCCCACTTTCCGCGCCCGCGTTTTTGCAGGGGGAGGAACTGCGCACATTTTTGCCGCAGCGCCTGCGCCAGTATCTCTTGAGCGGCGACGCCCGCCCGTTGATGCTCTCCCCGCGCCTGAACCAGACCGTCGGCCGCGCCATGGTGACCGCCTTCGCCTCCGGCATTTCCGCGCCCAAGCCAGTCTGGCAGCTCTTCCAGTTTTTGGAGGATGGCTCTGAAACAGCCCTGGACGAAAACATCAAAGCTTTGACCGAGATCACGCCACTTTTGCTGCTGCCCGGCATCCGCTACGAAGGCCGGCTGTGCTATGCGCCAGCTGCTGTGCCGCTGCCCGGCCTGCCCATGCCGGTGTATCTGCTTTTTCCCGATCTGTGCCTGTTTATGGACGAAGCTGCGCACAGCGCCATCTGCATCCGTGACCCCGCCGCCGTTGAGTTTGTACGCCTGCAGTACAGCCGCCAATATCTGCGCGCCCCTCACCCGCTATTCCTGCAGGCGCAGTACCATAGCGCCGAGGAAAGCATGGCGCGCACGCAAACACTGTCCTCAGCCAGTGGCCCCGCTTTCTGGTTACGCGACCAGCCCCCGCTGGTCGGCTGCCTGGACCGCGCGACCATGCTTTCCGCCCTGCTGCCCGGCGCACCGAGCGCGGCCGTCGGGACCGAGACCTTGCTGGCCCGCCAGCGGGACATCGCCGCTCTGGCGCCCCACTGCTATTTTACCGAAAACGGTGTGCTCCGCTTTTTGCGTACTGGACGCATCGACGATGTTCCGCCCGACCTTTATGAGCCTCTGCCCATGGAAACCCGGCTGGCGCTGCTGCGCACGCTGCGCCAGCAATGCGCCGGGAGCAACCGCATTCTGCGGCTGCTCAACGGCAGCGCTTTGGCGGCCACGGCCGGGATCACAGTGGATATCTATCCCGGGCACGGCGTACTTCTCGGCCAGCATGATGAAGCGCGGAAGGACTACCGGCACTGCTTTTTGCGTGAGCGCGCTGTTACCGACGCGCTGTTCTCCTACCTGACCGAGCTGCGCACCAGCGAACTTGTCTGTTCGCAGAGCTATACCCTTGAGTTTCTGGATTACTGCCTGCAAAACGGCAAAGCTTCCGCCTACCCGGAAGAAACGCCCGTGCGCATATCCCCACGGTAATGGCTTTTCACCGCGCCGTATCCCCCGTTTGTAGAGATTCGCCCAGTTTTGCACGCAATTTTGCCTAGCCTTGGCTCCGTTTTTTCTATATAATAGACCATAGGGCCTTCCCGGCCGCCCCGGCGCAAAAAGGGGCGGCGGGCAGGCGGCCCCGCTGCAAACTGATCAGAAACGGAGAGAACGATCATGGATTTCAAACCGAGCAAAAAACTGGGCTTTGGCCTGATGCGCCTGCCTCTGACCGACCCCAATGTGGACACCAGCATCGACATCGAGCAGCTCAAGCAGATGGTCGACGCTTTCCTGGCGGGCGGCTTCACCTACTTTGACACCGCCTGGATGTACTGCGGCTTCAAGAGCGAGTGCGCCGTCAAGGACGCGCTGGTCAGCCGCCACCCGCGCGACAGCTTCACGCTGGCGGACAAGCTGCACGCCGGGTTCCTGAAAACCAAAGAGGACCGCGACCGCATCTTTAACGAGCAGCGCCGCAAGACCGGCGTCGAGTATTTTGACTATTACCTGCTGCACGACATCGGCGCCGACCACTACAAGGTCTACACCGAGCTGGACTGCTTTACCTGGCTGCAGGAGAAAAAGGCCCAGGGCCTGGTGCGGCACATCGGCTTCTCGTTCCACGACAACGCCGAGCTGCTGGACCGCGTGCTGACCGAACACCCGGAGGTGGAGTTCGTGCAGCTGCAGCTGAACTATCTGGATTGGGACAGCGAAGGCGTGCAGTCCCGCAAGTGCTATGAGACCGCCGTCAAGCACGGCAAGCCGGTCATTGTCATGGAGCCGGTCAAGGGCGGCACGCTGGCCCAGGTGCCCGAAGCCGTCGAGACGATGTTCCGCGCCCACCACCCCGATTTGTCGGTGCCGTCCTGGGCCATCCGCTTTGCGGCCAGCCTGGACAACGTCATGGTCGTTTTGAGCGGCATGAGCACGCTGGCGCAGGTGCAGGACAACATGAGCTACATGGCGCAGCTGCGCCCGCTTGACGCCGCCGAGCAGGCGCTTGTGAAAAAGGCGGTGGACATCATCAACGGGGCTATCACCATCCCCTGCACGGGCTGCTCCTACTGCACCGACGGCTGCCCGCGGCACATCGCCATCCCCAAATATTTCTCGCTGTATAACGCCGAACTGCAGGAGGTCGAAGGCAAGGGCTGGACGCCGCAGGGCGAGTATTATGACCGCCTGACGCTGAGCTTCGGCAAAGCCAGCGACTGCATCGGCTGCGGCCAGTGCGAGCGCGTCTGCCCGCAGCACCTGCCCATCATCCGCTACCTGAAGGACGTCGCCGCCAAGTTCGGCAAGTAAACGCCGGGCGACATTTCTGCGCCGTATATTTCATACAGCAATAAAACTTTACCTCCAAAAAACCTCCGGCCTGATCTCACATCGGCCGGAGGTTTTCTGTTTGTGTATTTGTATAACAGACGGCAACGGCGCCCCAAGCCACGCATAGCCGCCGCTTTTTACAGCTGCCCGCGGGGGAAAAGCAGGGCGGCGCAGGGCAGGGCAAGCAGGCAGGCGGCGGCGCGCAGGAGAAGGGCGGCGAGCGCGCGGTCGCGGGCGGTGTCCGGCAGGGCAGCGAGGTCCATACGGCGCATAAGCATAATAAGAGAAAAGACTTCCGATCCCTGTGCAGGGAAATTCGGAAGTCTTTTTATTTCCCGGGACCTTTTAGGCGTAACCGGCACAAGTTCCCTTGCCGTCCGCAGCGCGGCTCAGTAGCGCAGAAACAGCATGCCCAGCACAAGGCCGCCCACTGCGGCGGCGGATGCGGCCAGGTCATACGCGCACACGCGCGGCACGGTGTAGTAGCTGCGGGGCGCGTCGCCGCAAAAGCCCTTGGATTCCATGGCCATGGCCACCGATTCCGACCAGCGCACGCTGTTGACCAGCATCGTGAAGATGGGCTTTAGGGACAGCGCGTGGACGTGCAGCCCCCGCACCGCGAAGGCCAGGCGCACCTGGCGGAACTCCCGCACCATGCCGGGCATCAGGTGGAAAGCCGCCAGGATGCCATAGGCGAAGCGGGGCGGCAGATGGCACTGGTGCAGCAGGCTGGCGATGAAAAACTCGCCGCTGGTGGACAGGGCAAACAGCATGCCCAGCCCCGCATAGGCCAGCAGCCGCGTGGCCAGCTGCAGGGCAGTGTACAGGTTGCGGGACATGGCTGCCCGCACCGCATAGGGCAGGGCCGACACCGCATCCAGCGCGGCGGTGTCGGCCGCGCCGCCGCGGGCGTAGTACAGCCCCATGAAAAACAGCCCCAGTGCCGCCATACCGGCGGGCAGCAGCAGGGCGGCCAGCCGCCGCAGCCCGCAGTGGGACCCCGCCAGCAGCAGCGCCACGCAGAGGCCGAACACCGCCAGGTTGAGGCTGACGAGATACTGCACCGACAGAAGGATCACGCAGACCAGCACCGTGGCCGCCTTGACCGTCGGGTTCCATTGTTCCAAAAACGGTTTCATAGCGCCTCCCCGGCGCGGGCCGGTTCCAGCTTTTGCCCGCGCAGCCAGTAGATCTTGTCCGCCCAGGCGGCGGCCAGCGCCCGGTCGTGGGTGATGAAGATCACGCTCAGCCCCCCGGCGTCCACCTTGCCGCGCAGCTGGGCCATGATGGCATGCACCGAGCGGGCGTCCTGGCCGTAGGTCGGCTCGTCCAGCAGCAGCAGTTTCTGCCCGCCGCAGAGGACCGACAGCACCGCCAGCCGCCGCTGCTGGCCCTGGCTGAGCATATAGGGCGAATACCGCCGGTAGCGGCTCAGGCCGTATTCCTCCAGGCGGCGCTCCGCCTCGGCGCGGCAGGCTTCCTCCGGCCAGCCGGGCTGCCACACCCGCAGGCTGGCCATGACCTCCTCGGTCACGTTCTGGGTGATGAACTGGTTGGCCGGGTTCTGGAAGACGATGCCCACCTGCCGGTAGAGTTCCCGGCGGCGGATGCCCGCCAGGTCGGCGCCGTCCAGCGTGATGCGCCCCGCCCAGGCGTGGCGGCGCAGCACGGCCAGGAAGGTCGTGGTCTTGCCGCAGCCGCTGGGGCCCAGCACCGCGGTCATCGCCCCTTTGGGGAACTGCGCCTGCGCGCGGTCCAGCAAAAGCGGCGCGGGCGCGGCGGCGCGGCGGAAAAGCCCCCGCTTCTGCTTCTCTTCGCCCTGCGCGATGCTGACGCCCTCGAAACGCAGGATGGCCGCCCCCGTTTCCGCCTTGGGCGCATAGGGCGGCGGGGGGTCGGGATAAAACAGGCCCAGCTCCGCAAACAGCGCGCGGTGCTGCGGCAGGTTGCCCCGGTGCAGCCCGCGGGCCGCCACCCGGCCGCCCTCCCTGAGCAGGATGAACTCGTCGGCGGTATCCAGCCACAGCGCGGGCTGGTGGTCGATCGCGATGATGGTGCGCCCCTGCCGGTGCATCCGGCGCAGCATCTCCATCAGTTCGCGCGCGGCGTCCCGGTCCAGGTTGGCGAAGCATTCGTCCAGCAGCAGGCAGCGGCATTCCATCACATACAGGCAGGCCAGCGCCGCGCGCTGCTTTTCCCCGCCGGACAGCGTGTGCAGCGGCCGGTCCAGCAGCGCCTGCACACCCAGTTCGGCGGCGGCCGCCTCGATGCGCGGGTCCATCGCGGCGGCGTCCAGGCAGAGGTTTTCCATGCAGAAGCGCATCTCCCCGCGCAGCGTATCCATGCAGAACTGCAGGTCGGGGTTCTGGAACAGCACGCCCACCTGGCGCGCGCGCTGCTGGGGGTCCATGGCGGCCAGGTCCGTGCCGAACCAGCGGATCTGCCCCCCGGCCAGGAAGCCGCCGTTTTCGGGGTAGAGCCCGGCGGCCACCGCGGCCAGCGTGCTTTTGCCGCAGCCGCCCGCGCCCATCAGCACCGTCACGCGCCCGGCGGGGATGTCCAGGTCCACATGGTCCAGGATGTTGCGTTTGCCCTGCTCCAGGTAGCGGAACACCACGTCCCGCATCGACAGGGCCGGTGCGCTGTCCATCCGCTTAGTCCTCCAGGTCGGCGGCGGCGGCGCCGCGGGCCACGGCGTAGCCCTTGAGCACACCGGCCTTGACGAGGCCGTCCGCCAGCAGCGGGGTGATGATGCCGTCAAAGGCGATGGCGCTGACGATGCGCACGGCCAGCATGAGCGCCAGCACCGGCACGGCGATCTGGTTGTAGCCGCTGATGACCAGGTTGTAGCCCAGCGTCAGCACCGAGCAGAGCACCGCGCCCTCGATCATGGTCAGGCGGTCGAACTTTTTATAGCCCTTGAGCGCCACGATCAGCTCAAACCCAAAGCCCTGCACAAGGCCCGACAGGATGATGATGGGCCCGAAGTAGTTGCCGAACAGACATTCCAGCACGGCGGCCAGCAGTTCGGCAATGAGGCCCGCGCCGGGCTTGCGCATCACATACACGCCGAACGCGCCCGCCATGAAGTAGATGCCGTAAAACGGCTCGTACCCGAGCGAGGCCATGCCGAACGGGGTGAGGATGCCGTACAGGATGCCGCCCACATAGGTGCAGCCGAGATACACGACGCCGAACAGCACGGCGCAGATGGCGATGAGCAGGACGTCTTTCAGTTTCCAGGCATTGTTTTTCATGGTTCATTCCTCCACAGTCGGGCTGTTGCAGTTCATGGTAAAGTGCAGCACATAGTGGTGCACGTTGGGGGCGTTTTCCATCAATTCGCACACGTTGTACAAATAGCGGAACACCGCCTGCACGTCGCCCTCGATGCGGGTGGCGTAGTGGATGGTGACAGGGTTGAGCCCGGCGTCCTGCGCCATGTACCAGACTTTGGCGATCTCGTCGATGTAATCGGCGGCCCCGAGGGGGTAAAGCGCCAGCTTGCAGTGCACGGGAAAATGGATGCCCTGCACGGCCGCCGCGTTGGGGGCTTCGCCCTCGCGGTCCAGCACGCTGTCGCCCGATACATCCCCCGGGCAGCCCTTGGAGAACTGCCCTTCCAGCGCCATGTGCACGCCTTCGCGGTAGGCGTTGAGGAACAGCGCCTGCACGGCGTCGGCCACATAGGGCAGCTTGCCGCGGTAGACGGTGGACAATGCGTCGGTCTCGCTCCACACCGCCGAGGTGTCGGTCTTTTCCAGCGCGCCGAGGATGATGTCGATGAAACGGTCGGTCATCGGGTACAGGGTGAACCGGCAGCCCGCGATGGGCAGGGCCGTCCCGCGCCCAGCCCAGGGCAGGTCAGGGCGGTTGCAGCCGGAACAACAGCTTTCGTTTGCCATAAAAAATGCCTCCTGCAAATAAAATTGACAAAACAAAAAGGACGCCTCCCCGAAAGAAAGCATCCGCCAAAAAACACCGGCGCCGCAAAAGGCCGGTTTTATATAGAATTGCTTTCCTACGCTGGCATAACCCAGATCAGGTTCAAGGGTCGGGCGCTGGCCCCTCTCGGCTCCGAAGAGCTCCCCTAGAATTCTATCCGTATTCAGTTTGTTTTTGTCGGGAAAATGATAGCACAAACCCGCGGGGCTGTCAATGCAGGGCGAAGGGCGCAGGCGGCGCACAAAAAAATCCCCCATGGACAGGCTTTTGTCCATGGGGGTCTGGTATCGTATAGAAAAGAGGCGGGCGGCCTGCGCGGCGGGGCAGTCATTTCCCGAAGCTCGCCAGCTCGTCCACAATGCGCGCCACGCGCTCGACATCGCGCGGGGGCAGCTGGCGCAGAACGGCGTCGATGTGCCGCAGCGTATCCTCGGCTGGGTCGGCGGCGTCGCCGCGGTAGAGGAACAGCGTCGCCAGCGTAATGCCCAGCCCGTCGCAGATGCGCTGCAGCGTGAAGATGGTCGGGTTTTTCTGGCCGCGTTCGATCATGCCGATCGTGTTGATGTTCAGATCGCATTCCAGCGCCAGCTGCTCCTGGCTGATGCCGCGCAAAAGGCGGAAATGCCGCAGCTTGGCCCCGGTCTTTTGTACGATGCTTTCGCCGCTTTCCACAAGACCCACCCCCTGCACGCCTAAATTGGCTGTTTTCTATTATTTTAGTGGGTTTTGCGCGGGCACACCAATTATTTACATGGTGGAGAATCACTATTATAATAGTATAATCGCCACGCCCGCCCGCAAACGCGCAAGCTGCACAAACATTTTATTGTTTTTTGTGCACTATTAAAATATCCCTCACACAGAGAAATATGCTATACTGAAGGAGAATCGAACTATGTCGGATTTTTGCTGCCGGGCGTTCGCCGTGCCCGGCCCGGTCGACCTGGCGGCGCTGTACGGGGCCATCTGCGGCACGGTGCCGCCGCGCTACGCGGCCGGGCAGGGCTTTTCTGCCGATGCAATGCGCTTTTCGCTGGAAGGCCGCGCCCGCGCCGAGCTGCGCTTTGCCCCCGGGCGCTGCGAGATCTGGCTGCTTGGCTGCCCGGCAGGCAAGGCGGCGGCGTACAGCGCCGTGTACGGCGCGCTGTTTCAGGAGCTCGTCACCCAGCTGGGCGGCGGAAAGGAGGAATGACCCATGGCCGAAGACAGGATCACCCGCCTGCTGGCGATGCAGCGGCAGCTTTTGTGCGGCAACGCCATTGACAAAGCGGCCGCGGCGGCCGAGTACGGCGTCAGCGCCAAGAGCATCCAGCGCGACCTGGAAACGCTGCGCGGCTGGTTCGGCACGCAGGGCAACGACCTTATCTACGACCGCGAAGCCGACGCCTACCGCCTGCTGCAGCCGGAGGAAGCCCGCCTGACCAAAAGCGAGGTGCTGGCGGTGTGCAAAATTCTGCTGGAAAGCCGCGCCTTTACCGAGGCCGAGCTCGACCCCATCCTCAACAAGCTGGTGGCCTGCTGCACCCCGGCGCAAAACCTCAAGGCCGTGCAGGAGCTCATCGGCAACGAGCGGTTCCACTATGTGCCGCCGCACCACGGGCAAAAGTTCGTGGACAAGCTGTGGGCGCTGGGCGAGGCCATCCGCGACCACCGCGTGCTGGAGATGGATTACACCGGCCCCGGCGGCGCACCCAAGCACCGCCGTGTGCAGCCGGTGGGCATTTTGTTCAGCGAGTATTATTTCTATCTGGCGGCGTTCATTGAGGGCATCGACAAAAAAGAGCACTTTGCAAACCCCGAGGACCGCTCGCCCACGATCTACCGCGTCGACCGCATCGCGCGGTTCACGGTCACAAAAGACCGCTTCGCCATCCCCTACCGCGACCGCTTCCAGGAAGGCGAGATGCGCAAGCGCATCCAGTTCATGTACGGCGGCAAATTGCAGCGTATCAAGTTCAAGTATACCGGCCCGAACATCGAGGCCGTGCTCGACCGCCTGCCGACCGCCAGGGTGGTAGAACAGCTGCCCGAAGGCGGGCAGGTGGTCGAGGCGGAGGTGTTTGACGGCCACGGGCTGGATATGTGGGTTAGGAGCCAGGGGGAGTGGGTGGAGGTGATAACGTAGAAACAAAACATTAACTTTCACTATAAGGCAAAAGACAAAACGAAAGGACTGTTAAACATGGGTGAATATGTCAAAAGCAAAAAAGAAATGCGCTTTTGGAGTTTGGATTCTCTCAAATCAGTAGAGCAAGTAATCAATGAAGCAGAGACCGCTATAAACGATAAATCCCGGACTATCTCTAAAACGGCGATACCGGAAGTTTTAGCCGGTGCGTTGGGCGCCGGTGTTGGCGGCGCAGCCAGTTTTGCAGCGTTGTTTTTTGGAGGCTCTGTTGTCGGCCTTAGCGCCGCGGGCATTACAAGCGGTTTGGCTGCGGCCGGTGCGATTGTCGGCGGCGGCATGGCAGCCGGTGTCGCAGTTCTTGCTGCTCCGGTCGCCGTGTTGGGCGCTGCTGGTGTCGGCATTGCCGCGCATGCAAAAAACAAGAAGCTGATGAACGCCAAAAAGCTGTGTTATGAGAACGCAGTTAGAGCGCAAAACGGAATCATTAAGGCGTTGAAGGAAGAATCACAGGCAGATAAAGAACGCCTGGACCTTTTGAATTCTCTAAACATTCTGCTGCAATCCGCCATTAAAGACCTAAAGCATGATCTAGGGCAGTCCTAAAATATTATACAAGCTGGTGTTCATATGAGCATTTTTAAGTATAGCGAGGATGAAGAAAAGCTAAACAAAGTCTTAAAATTAAACAAAGATATTTCGACTGGATTGTTGAACGACACAGACCTTTTAGCAACTCGTTCCTCCTCTGACGCTAATATCGCAGCTTCCACGGAACTTCTTTCGTCATTGGGCTATCAAGCTGACGTTTCTGCTGCAGAAAAACAGGCAGTAGAAAAAGCGAAGAGCCAAAAATTAGAGCACCAGCCATTGGCGCGTACTTGGGAAGAAATCCTCTCGGAAGCGGAAGCGTATTACCCGACAGAAGTCACACTGGAAGATATCCTTTCACCTGCTGAAATAGAAGCGGCTTTTCGTGAAATCGATAATATTGAAAGACAGTTTTCGCGGCAAACAAGCCTTACCAACAAAACCGACCTGTGCTTTTTGTCTGTTGCAATCGCTTTGCAAGTAGCAAAGGCATTGTTGTTTCCTTATGTCGCAGGCCAGTTTGGTTATGGAGAAAGTTTCGATCCATCAGAAAGAATGGCGCATGACGACCCCCGTATCAAGAAGGCGCAAAGAGAAGCCAATGACCTGTTCCGCGACAAAAAATTGAAGAACAATCATCCCACCGGATACTGGATCAATCTTTTGTATCAAACCCCGCCATATGATATAACGAAAGGGTCCACAGCCTTGGGAATCAACATAGGAGGAAAATATCATCGCCTTTATACGTTGGGCCATGACCCCGTGTTGGGATGGATTTTCGGAACGGCAAATATCCTTACAGATATTATCACATTGAACAATTTTCAATCTTATCGTGTGGTACGCAAACCCAAAATGCTAATCACACCCGAACGAGTAGATATTCTTACGATGTTTTGGGAAAGCTATGAAACAACAAAAGAAGATTTTCTCAACCTTCCAGCTGCTATATTTGCTCAAGCTCAACATCTAAAGTCTGATGAGTATACTAAAGTTGGATTGCCTGTACCAATAATTGAAACCTTAAACGAAAATTTTGCCTCCGCATTATACAAAGAACAATACGATGCGCTGTGTTTTTCACGCGATGTGAAAATTGTTGGCGTTTCATACATGGTTTCGCTGTTGATCGACATCATCATTAGTCTTGTGCATGGGCTTTTCAAAAAAGCTGGTGAGGATAAAAAACTCTACGAAGTGCGGACCAGAAAGATTTTGCTGATTTCTAACGCGATTGCTTCTACAAGCAGCGTTATAAACACCTGCATCACAAAAAACCCGAAAAATCTGGACATTGGCAGTTTGTTGGCAACGTTGACACACCTTATCACCGATACACGTTTTATCGCGCGAATCAAACAGGAATTTATCGAAAACGAAATCAATAAACGTTTAGCGGCTGATTTGGAAGAACTTGACCAAATTTGCCAAACACTATAGTTGGTTCTTTGCGGAGTTGGGACAATAGCCCCTCATGTTGTCCGACTTTTGAATCCTCTAAGAACCTGCGGAATCATCTATCTCTCCTGTATCCTGTCTGGAACCAACTTCCATTCCAAAAGTATTTTTTCCCCGCAAACGTCTACGGGCTGGATGAATTCAGCCCCTACGACCGACGGCGCGAGCGCGGGGCCAACCGGGAAACCGCAAGCCCCGTGTTTTGGCAGTCTCTGTAGGGGCCGATTCTATATCGGCCCGGTTTGCGGCGGCGCAAACGCCCGCGGGAGGGATAAATCCCTCCCCTACGGCCGACGGAGGGCCTGCAGCCAACCGGGAAAACCGTGGCCCCGCGTTATAACAAACCTCTGTAGGGGCCGATGCTCGCATCGGCCCGGGGACCCCGTTGCGCCGCAAACGCCCGCGGGAGGGATAAATCCCTCCCCCTACAAACCATGGCAAACGCCCGGCCAAACGGGATAGCCATACCCCTCCGGACGGCCGTAGGGCAGGGTGCCCTCACCCCGCCGGACCCGCAGCGAGGCGGTCGGTTCACCGGCCGCCTCGCTGCGCCCTGCCTGTCTCCCCGCCAATTTCCTCCCCCGCTTGCCATCTTTCCCGGCGCGCGGTATAATAAGACCATGTAACAAACCGCAAACTACAGGCCGAACGTGCCGGCCGCGGGCGGGGCGCTGCGCCGGCTGCGGCAAAAAGTGAGGGATACCATGGAAAAGATCAAAATGACCACCCCCCTTGTCGAGATGGACGGCGACGAGATGACCCGCATCCTGTGGCAGCAGATCAAGGACGAAGTCATCCTGCCGTTTGTGGACCTCAAGACCGAATACTATGACCTCGGCCTTGTCCACCGCGAGGAAACCAAAGACCAGGTGACCATCGACGCCGCCAACGCCAACAAAAAATACGGCGTGGCCGTCAAGTGCGCCACCATCACCCCCAACGCCCAGCGCGTGGAGGAATACCACCTTTCCCAGATGTGGAAGAGCCCCAACGGCACCATCCGCGCCATTCTGGACGGCACGGTTTTCCGCGCGCCGGTCATGGTGCGCGGCATCCGGCCGGTCGTGCGCACCTGGCAGGCCCCCATCACCATCGCCCGCCACGCCTTTGGCGATGTCTACCGCGCGGCGGAGTACCGCGTGCCCGGCGCGGGCAAGGCGGAGCTTGTGTTCACGGCGGCCGACGGCACGGTGCACCGCGAGACCATCAACGAGTTTGACGGCCCCGGCGTGCTGCAGGGCCAGTTCAACAAGGACAGCTCCATCGCCTCGTTTGCGCGGTCCTGCTTCCAGTATGCGGTGGACACCAAACAGGACCTGTGGTTCTCCACCAAGGACACCATCTCCAAAAAATACGACCACACGTTCAAAGATATCTTCCAGGAGATTTACGACGCCGAGTACAAAGACAAGTTCGAGGCCCTTGGCATCGAATACTTCTACACCCTCATCGACGACGCCGTCGCCCGCGTGATCCGCTCCAAAGGCGGGTTTATCTGGGCGTGCAAGAACTATGACGGCGACGTGATGAGCGATATGGTCTCGACCGCCTTCGGCTCGCTGGCCATGATGACCTCGGTGCTCGTCTCGCCGGACGGCAACTATGAATACGAGGCCGCCCACGGCACCGTGACCCGCCATTACTACAAGTACCTGAAAGGCGAGGAGACCTCCACCAACCCGGTCGCGACGCTGTTCGCCTGGTCCGGCGCGCTGCGCAAGCGCGGCGAGCTGGACGGCATCGAGGCGCTGGGCCGCTACGCCGACGCGCTGGAGAAAGCCACCATCGACACGATCGAGTCCGGCACGATGACCGGCGACCTGTGCGCAATGTGGGAGGGCGACGCCCCGGCCCGCAAGGTCACTTCGCTTGACTTCCTGCGCGCCATCCGCGCCCGGCTGGAAGCCGCGCTGGCGTAATTTTGGCATAATCTACGGCATACATCAAACAGACCGCCGCCCATGGTTTGGATGGGCGGCGGTCTGTTTTGCTTTGTTTTGCATATTGAAAAGGAAACCGCGTGTTTCCAACGCGGCGAACCCAACGTAGGGGCGGATTCCATATCCTCCCGCGGGCGTTTGCGGCGGGGCGGGGTCCCCCGGGACGATGCAAGCATCGTCCCCTACAGAGGTTTGTTATAACGCGGGGCCCGCGGTTTTCCGGTCGACTGCAGACCCTCCGTCGGTCGTAGGGGAGGGATTTATCCCTCCCGCGGGTGTTTGCGGCGCGGCGGGGTCCCCGGGCCGATATAGAATCGGCCCCTACAGAGGCTTGTTGTAACACGGGGCTTGCGGTTTTCCGGTTGCCCCGCGCCAAAAAGACCGCCGCCCATGGTTTGGATGGGCGGCGGTCTTTATTGTTATTTTGTTGCGGCGGGGTTACAGCAGCAACGCGTACAGGCCGCCCTGCACGCTGCGGGCGATGAAATGCTCGTAGCGGCCGGTTTTGGTGTCGTACCAGTCGGAGAAGGGCACGCGGCTGGTTGTCTCGCGCAGCACGCGGGCCAGCGGCGCGATCAGCGCCGCGCGCACGGCCGGGTCGGGGGCCATGGCGGCGGTCCAGCAGATCCAGTCCGACTTGGTGTAGCTCGCGCGGGAGTCCAGCGGCAGGCCGTAGCGCTCGATGCGCGGCAGGTAGCTGGCCGTTTCGGCGGCGTAGAAGCTCTCCGGCATCAGCCCCAGGCCCAGCACGCGGTCCCACAGCAGGTTGTACTTCATGCTCCAGCCCTGGCCGTCCAGCGTCAGCGGCGTGTCGCCGCCTTCACCGATCTTTTCACGCAGGCGGGCGGCCATGGCGCGCGCTTTGTCCTGGTACTCCGGCTGGCCGGTCAGCCGCCCGTAGCACGCCACGCCGACAATGGCCTTGGCCGCCAGGTTGACGTTGTGCGCCAGGTGCCCGGCAAAGTCGTCGGTGCAGAGCTGTTCGGCCGGGTCCTCGCCGTATTGCAGCAGGTACTTGACCCAGGTATCCAGCAGCGGGCGGTACTGCTGTGCCAGCGCGGCGTCGGCGCCGTAGCTGCGCGCGGCTTCCAGCATGATGAGCATGTTGCCGCACTCCTCCACCGGCATCTGATAGGCGGGGTCCCAGATATCGGTCCCGGCCGGGCAGAGGTAGTAGGGCGGGTAACATTCGGTGGGGCCCACATGTTTGCGCGCGGCATAGACCTGGCCGGTCGCCAGCGGGTAGCGGCCGACGTCATGCGGGGCGAAGTCGTCGGTCCACACCGGCATGGAGGCAAACTCCAGCACCGGGCGGCACAGCGCGTTGACCAGCTCCGGCGCAAAATGCAAAAACACCGGGATGGACGGGTAGCTGACGTCCACGGTGCCGATGCAGCCGTTGGAGTCGTTCTCCTTGGAAAGCAGCGCCATCTGCCCGCCGGGCGTGGCGATGAGCTTGTGCGCGGCGAAGGTATGCCGCCAGCCCGCGTTGAGCAGCGCGGCGTAATCGTCGCCGCCCGCGGCCTGCGCTTCGCGCGCAAGGCGGTCGTCCAGCGCGGCGCAGCGGGCGAGCAGCTCGTCGAAATGCGCGTGCGCATAGCGGATGGCGTCGGTGACCTGGCGGCCGTCGCGGCGGTACCAGGCTTTGCACAGGTCGCCGAAATAGTTGACCGAAGCGATGTCGTCATAGGCGATAACCCAGCGCGCTTCGCTGCCGCAGGCCAGCGGGGCCGCCGCCTGCACGCCGTCGCCGGTGGGCTGCGCGCCCGCGCCGCACAGGTACAGGTAGCCCCAGTCGATGGTCACATGGTCGCCGGAATGGCCCAGCGGCTTCTGGGTGGTCTGGCCGCACCAGGCCGCGGGGCGGCCGTCCAGCACAAAGTCTGCGCCGGTCATGGCCGGGCGGATGTCGCCGTCGTAGCACAGCCTGTCGGACAGGTGCAGCCGCACGCGCACGTCATGCGGCGCGCCGTCGGCGCTTTCGGCGGCAAGCGTGACCAGCGTGACCGGCATGCTCAGCACGTCGGGGTCGTCGGGCAGGGCGGGCGTTACAAAGCAGGCGGTCAGCCGCACGCCGCCAAACTCGCTGACAAAGCGGGTGCGGGTGGCGCTGACCTGCAGTTCGGCCAGCGCGGCTTCGGGTTCGGGCCCGGCGCCAAGGAAGCGGCAGGGCTGCCCGTCCACGGTCATGGCGCCGCGCACCGGTTTGGCGGGGCCGCTCCAGTGGCAGGCGTCGGTTTGGGTCATGGTGTCGGCAGGCATCCAGATGGACAGGTACGGGTCGGATGCGAGGAGCGGCACGGCGGGCAGGCGGTCGATGCAGGGCATGGGTTGCCTCCTTTTACAAGTTTGCAGCGTGTGGATCAGGCGGGCCGGGGCGCGCTCAGCCCTTCAGGCCCTGGATGCTGATGCCTTCGACAAGGTTTTTCTGGAAGAAGAAGAACAGCGTGAGCACCGGCACCAGCGAGAGGGCGGACATCGCGAAGGTCGCGCCGTAGTCGGCCATGGAGCTGTCGTTGAACATCTTGAGCGCATAGGCGACGGTGTACATGGCGGGCTTGTTGAGGTAGAGCAGCGCGCCCATGAAGTCTTCCCAGCTGCCCATGAAGGTCAGAACGCCGACCGTGACCAGCGAGGGCACGATCATGGGCACGATGATGCGCAGGAAAACGCCGTACCAGCTGCAGCCGTCGATCTTGGCGGCTTCGTCCATATCGCGCGGGATGCCGCGGATGAACTGCATGATGAGGAAGATGTTGAACCCGCTGGCAAAGAAGTTGGGCACGATCATGGGCAGATAGGTGCCGACCCAGCCCATGCTGTTGTAGAGCACGAAACGCGGGATCATCATGACCTGGCCGGGCAGCATCATGGTGACGATCATGAGCACGAACCAGAAGTTGCGCCCCTTGAACCGGATGCGCGCCAGCCCGAACGCGACGATGGCCGACGAAATGACCATGCCGACAGAGGAGAGGATGGCCACGAACAGAGAGTTGGCAAAGAAGTTGCCGAACGTGTAGCCGCCGAAGCCTTTCCAGCCGGTGATGTAGTGTTCGATCGTGAAGTTTTTGGGGATCAGCGAGGTGGCGGTGGAGAAGATATCGCCGTTGGGCTTGAACGAGGAAGCCACCAGCCACAGAACGGGGTAGAGCATGAAAAAGCTGACGAGGATCATCAGCACATGGTAGACGGTGGTACCAATGCGCCGCCGGGCCGAAACGCTGTGCGTGATATTCTTGATGGACATGGGCTCACTTCCCTTCCGATTCATAGTAGACCCACGCGCTGGAGGAGCGGAAGATCAGCGCGGTGAAGAACGCGATGACCAGCAGCATGAACCACGCCATCGCGCAGCCGTAGCCCATCTTGAACTGGTCGAAGGCCTTGTTGTACAGGTGCACGCCGTAGTACAGCGTTGTGTTGAGCGGGCGGCCCTGGGTGATGAGGTAGCTCGAGTTGAAGGCCTGGAACGCGCCGATGACCTGGTTGATGAGGTTGAAGAAGATGATGGGGGTCAGCATGGGCAGCGTGATGGAGAAAAAGCGCTTGACGGGGCCCGCGCCGTCCACAATGGCGGCTTCGTGGTAGCTCTGGGGGATGTTCTTGATGGCCGCGAGGAAGATCAGCATCGAGGAGCCGAACTGCCACACGCCCAGCGCGATCAGCGTGCCCAGCGCGGTCTTGGGGTTGCCGAGCCAGGCGGTGTCACTGGGCAGGCCGAAGACGGCGAGGATCTGGTTGATGACGCCGTTGGGCGAGAACAGCTGCTTCCACAGCAGGGCGATGGCGACGCTGCCGCCCATGAGCGAGGGGATGTAGAACGCGGCGCGGTAGGCACTGGTCAGCCGCGTGGCGCGGGCCAGCACCAGCGCCACCAGCAGCGCGACGGTCAGCTTGATGGGCACCTGGATAAAGGCGAACTTGAACGTGACCCAGAACGAGGTCCAGAACAGATCGTCCTCAAAAAACATTTCCTTGAAGTTGGCAAGGCCCACCCATTTCGGATCAGAAAGGACGTTATACTCGGTAAACGAGAGGTACAAAGAGGTGAAGAACGGGACGGCGGTGAACACGATCACGCCGATGATGAAGGGCAGTACGAACACATAGCCCGCCACGTTGTCACGGTCCAGCCAGGAACCGATCCGGTGCTTCAGGCCATCGTTTTTCTTCATGACGGCAGCTCCTTCCTTACAATTTTGGATGATTCAAAGAATCGCGCCGAAGGTGTTTTCCTTCGGCGCGACGGGTCACTGTATCACTGTGGGCCGGACGCCGGGGCAAGAAGGGCGGTGCAGCCTTCACAGAGAATGCGGCGTGTTATTCAGCAGAAGCGGCGGCTTCGGCCAGGATCTGGTTGGCTTCGTCCATGAACTGCTGCGCGGTGCCGGCCAGGTCGGTGATCTGACCATAGCGGATCTGTTCGGAGTACTGATCCATCAGCTCCTCAACTTCGGAGGACACCGCCGGGTCGGGCGCCATGATCGGGGACGCCATATCGGGCTGGCTGGCAAAGTCGATGAAGTCGACAACTTCCTGGCTGACTTCGTCGAGGGACGGGGCGACATACTCGCGCATCTCGGAGGAGATGGGCACGGCGCGCTCGATGCCGACAATGTCATAGCACTCGGGGTTGTTGGTGAAGAAATCGATGAAGCGGACGGCGGCGTCCTTGACCTCGCTGTCCGCGCCGACGCACCAGTACATAGCAGGCTTCAGGTAGGAGTTCGGCGTTGTGGCGTCCTCCGTGGTGGGGATCATGACCATGCTGATGTCCTTGCCGGTGGATTCACGGTAGGCCTGCAGCTCGTTGGAGTTCTGCTGGCGGCTCCAGGCATCGGTGACCATCGAATCAAACGCGGTGACGGCAGTCTCCTCGCCGGGCTTCATGCCCCAGCCTTCATTCTGGGCATCCAGCGCCAGCTGCCACATATCCACAAGGTACTGCGGGTCGTCAAAGCCCAGGCCGTCGCCGTCGTCATTGTAGAAGTTCATGCCATAATTGCGCAGATAGAAATTCAAATTGGCGGCAGTGCAGCCGGTGATGAAGGTGTCGCGCAGGCCGGTGGCTTCATACACAGCCTTGGCCACATCCATATACTCGGTCAAAGTGGGGTTCATGGGCAGTTCCAGACCCAGCTCTTCGACGATGTCCTTGCGGTAAAGCATGACCGGGGCGTTGGTGCCGGTGGAGATCGCATACAGCTTGTCGTCCACACTGCCGGAATCAAGGATGCTCTGCTCGACATTGCTCATATCGAGGCTGCCGTCCTCCACATAGCTGTCCAGCTCGGCCAGCACGCCGTTCTCGGCGTACTGCACAAGATACGCGTAGTCCATCTGGAACACGTCGGGCGTCTGGCCGCCCGCGACCTGGGCGGGCAGCTTGGTCCAGTAGCCGTCCCAGTCGGAATAGTCCATCACGACGTCGATATCGGGATTGAGCTCCTCGAACTTTTCCAGCATCGCGGTGGTCTGCTCGTGCCGCGTCTGGGAGCCCCACCACAGCACATTGAGCGTCGTTTTGCCCGCTTCGCCCGAAGGCTCGGCGGCGTCGGCGGCGTCGCCGGTGGCGGCGGAACCCGCGGTGTCGGCGGCTTCGCTGGTCGCGCCCTGGCCGCAGCCGGTCATGACACCGGCGATCATGATGCCGGCGCACATCGTTGCAAGTACCCGTTTCCTCAAGAGAAACACCTCCATGTATTTTGTTGTCGTCATTATACAAAATCTGCACGGAATGTTAATTCATTTTTTGTATTCATTTGTTCAGATTTCCGTCTTTTGCCCTTTTTAGCCCAGCCGCACGCCCATCTCGCCGGGCAGGGCGTGGGCGCGGGCGCAGGCGGCGAGGGTCTCTTCCAGGTCTTTGACAAACCAGAAGCGGTCGCCGTCCAGTTCGGTGGGCTCGATGAGCTCCGGGCGCACCGGCGTGATCGGGTTGGTTTGCACCATGCGCACGGCCCGGATGTGCGGCACATCGGCCGCCGCGCCGCACACCGGCGCGACGCCGGTGCGCACGGCGTCCAGCGCGTCGAACAGTTTCTGCATATCAGGGCCGGGGTCCACGGCGTCATAGTCAAACGCCGTGCCGTCCGCCAGTACGCCGCGGAAGGTCGGCTTTTCGCCGGTGTAGGTGACGGTCGCGCGCTCGAACTCCAGCACGCCCACCGGCCCCCAGCACGCCGTGCGGATCGGGTGCGCGGTGTAGTACAGCACCGGCACGCCGCCCGCGGCGGTAAAGCGCAGCGCGGCGATGTCATAGTTTTCAATGTTCGGGTTGGCGCGGTAGAGCTCCGCCTGCACGCTTTCGACGCCGCGCGCCGTGCCCATCGCGTCGCCCAGCAAAAAGGTGAACATCTGGAAATGGTGCGCGCAGGCGTTTGTGAACGGGCTGTCGAACACTTCGCGCCCGTGGCAGGTGATGTGCCCGGCCCAGTCGTTGCGGGCGTAATAGTTGGCGCCGCGGCGGAAACCGTGGTACACCGTGGCGCGCAGCGGCGCGCCGAACCGCCCGGCCAGGATATCGGCCTTGAGCGCCAGCACCTGGCGGTTGTAGTTGAGCTGGTAGCCCACCGCCAGGAACCGCCCGGCCTTTTCGGCGGCGGCCTGCATCGCGGCGGCTTCTTCCTGCGTCAGGCACAGCGGTTTTTCGCACAGGACGTTGGCCCCGTGCGCCAGGCAGGTCAGCGCCATGGCGGTGTGGAAGTGCACCGGCGAGACAAGCACGGCCAGGTCGGCGCGGTCGCGGGCGAAAAATTCATCCAGGCTGTTGTACAGCGGCACGCCGCGCGCGCGCATCAGCGGCACGCGGTCGGGCAGGTGCGGGTCAATGTCGCACACGGCGGCAAGGTCCGCGCCGGTGTCCTGCCGGAGCAGCGTTTCCAGGTAAAAGCGGCCGTAGCCGCCCGCGCCGACAAGCACGACGCGGGGCCGTTCGTTCAGCATGGGGCTTCCTCCTTATATCTATAGTTCTCCATCGTTTTCGCGTTCGGTGCGCCAGACGCGCTCGAACCACAATTCGCGCGGCGGCAGCGCGCGCGCCGGGCGCAGGCGGCATGCGCCGTCCCGGGTTTCCAGCACGCCGCTTAGCGCCGGGTTTTCCCGGTCGTACAGCATCGCGGCCAGCACCTGCTTTTGCACGGTCAGCGCGTCCTGCAGGCGCAGGCGCGTTTCCAGCGCCGGGTCGGCGGGGTCCCAGGCGGTGCGGTTCGCTTCAATTTCCGCAATGCGCCGCGCCAGCGCGCGCATGCCGCCCGCATCGCGCACAAACGCCGCGCTGCGGGACATGGCCTGCTGCACCTCCCGCAGCAGGGCGGGCGCGTCGCCGCCGGGCAGCGTCAGCGCGCCGGGGTCCGGCAGGGCGGGCGGCAGCGGGCGGCGGGCGCGGGCAATGTGCTGCGCCGCGCGCAGCGAGCCGACCTGCGTGCTGTTGAGCGCCGTGCCGCCCGGGCGGTACCGGCCGAAGGTGCCCGCGGCCTCGCCGCAGGCGTACAGCCCGGGCACGGCGGTCTGCCAGTGGCAGTCCACGCCCAGGCCGCCGTTGTGGTGCTGCGCGCAGACGCGGACTTCGAGCATTTCCCGGGAAAGGTCGATGCCGTGCGCGCGGTAGAGCTCGATGGCCGGGGCGTTGATGGCCCGCAGGCGCGCAAGCGGCGTTTCGCCCGCCAGCGCGCCGCAGCGGGCCAGGTAGTCCCGCGCTTCGGCCCCAAGGGCCTGCGGCGCGTAGCCCTGCGGGTTTTGCCGGTAGTCGAGATACACCCGCCGGCCCAGGTCGGTCTGCTGTTTGACCAGCAGATCAATGCGGGAGGACCCCTGCGCCTTGCGCGGGTCAAACGGCCACTGGTACCCTTTCAGGAAGACAAGGTCGAGCGCGGCGGCCCCGGGCAGGCTTTCGGCCAAAAACTCCCGCTCGGTCCCCGCTTGGTCCACCGAGACATAGCGCGGGACGGCCTGCTGGTAGCTGCCCGATACGTTCCACCGGAACCCTACCGATGCCAGCCCGTACTGCCAGCAGTGCAGGTTGACCCCCGCGCAGCCCGCCGCCAGCGCCATGCCGGACATGCCGAACTGGCTGGGCGGGTAGACGCGGTCCGCATAAATGCCCGCGGGGCCGCCGGTGGCCAGCACGACGTTGGCGCAGCGCACGGCGACCGGCGCGCGGGTGCGGCGGTCCAGGCAGAGCAGGCCGCACACGCCGTTTTCGCCGGTCAAAATGCGGAAAACCAGCGTGTTATCCAGCACCGGCACGCCGCGCGCGCGCACGCTTTTTTCCAGCGCTTCGGTCATGTAGCGGCTGGTCAGCGGCCCGGCCGAGGTGGCCCGGCGGCGGGTGTCATGGTCGGTCTGGTAGCCGACATACTCGCCCATCTCGTTGGCCGGGAACGGCACGCCGAGCTGCACGAGCTTGAAGAAGGCGCGCGCCGAACCGGCGGCTTCGCACAGGGCGATGTTGCCGTCCACATCGGGGCCGCACAGCGTGCGCGCCATCTCGCCGACGCTGTCGCCGTCGTCCCCGGCGAGCGAGAGCTTGTAATAGGTCTGTTTGTCGCTGCCCGTGTTGCGGGAAGTGCCGCAGTTCATGCCCTCGGTGATGAGCAGGACCTCCTGCCCGAGCGCGGCCAGGCAGTCGGCGGCGTTGAGCCCCGCGCAGCCGGAGCCGACGACCGCCGTGCGGGTGACGATCTCTTTCATACGGCGCACCTCACAGCCTGCGCAGCGCAAAGCCGCCGTCCGCGTTGAGCACCTGCCCGGCCGAATAATCGAGCAGGCCGGAGCAGCAGGCCAGCACCATGTTGGCGACATCCTGCGGCTGGCCGAAACGCGGCACCGGCAGCAGGCCGCCGTCGATCATCTGCTGGTATTTTTCGTGCACGCCGCGGGTCATGTCGGTCTCGATGATGCCGGGGCGCACCTCGAACACGGGGATGCCCTGGCCCGCCAGGCGCTGGGCGAACAGCTGCGTGACCATGCCGACGCCCGCCTTGCTGATGCAGTATTCGCCGCGGTTGACGCTGCCCGCATAGGCCGAAAGGCTGCCGATGTTGACAATGCGGGGCGTATAGTCCGGCAGGCGGCCCAGCCCGGCCAGCATGGCTTTGGCCGCCAGCTGGCACATGAACATTGTGCCTTTCAGGTTGACGGCCAGCACGCGGTCAAAGCTGGCTTCGTCCATCTCCAGCAGGTCGCAGCGCACAAGCGGCGCAACGCCCGCGTTGTTGACAAGCACATCCAGCCGCCCGTATTTTTGCAGCGCATGGTCGACCAGCGCGCGGCGCTGGGCGGCGTCGCTGATGTCGGCGGGGCAGTAATCGGCCCCGGCGGGCAGGTCCGCGGGCGCGGCGGGGCGGGAGCCGCTGTACACGACCGTGTAGCCGTTTTCGGCCAGCAGGTTGGCGATGGCGCGGCCGATGCCGCGGGTGGAACCGGTGACGACGGCGGTTTTCATGCGTGGTACACCTCCCTGTCGCGCACGATGCAGCCCGCGGGCTTCCCGGCGCGCAGCAGCGCCGCGCAGCCGCCGCAGGCCACGCAGACTTTGTTCGGGTCCAGCGCACCGGCGCGGCATTCGTGCACAAAGTCCGGGTCGGCAAAGGCCATGCGGCCAAAGCCCGCCAGCGCGCAGTGGCCGCCGCCCACCATGCCGGCGGCCAGGTTGGGCGCAAACTGGCGCAGGTAGCTGAACGCGCTGCCCAGCACCGGCAGGCCGGGCAGCTGGCGCTGCAGTTCGGCCACGCCGCCCATCATGCGGCCGATGCCGGTCAGCGGGTGTTCGTCCGGCACATAGTTGCCGTGGTCATACGGGCGGTTGACATGCGGGTTTTTATAGGGGTTGCCCATTGTGACGTTGATGAGCGGGATAGCGAATTCGTCCCGCAGTTCGCGGATGAGCCGCAGCGGCTCGGCCAGGTCGACCGCAAGGCTGCCCTCGTGCACGCCGAAGCCGTAGGGGTAGGCGAAGCCGTCGTACACATTGAGGCGGCTGGTCAGGAAAAAGTTCCCCGCCGCGCCAGCGCGCGCCGCGCGGTAGGCGTTTTTCAAAAAGCGGGTGCGGTTTTCGTAGCTGCCGCCGTAGTCCCCGGGGCGCGTGTAGGCGCTGAGCAGCTCGCACGCAAGGTAGCGGTGGCAGCACTTGACGTCCATGCCGTCGAACCCGGCCTTTTGGGCCAGGCGGGCGGTGGTTTCAAACGCGGCTTCGTACCGGCGCAGCTCGCCGTCGGTCAGCACGCGGAACGGCTGGTCCAGCCCTTCCTCCAGCGGGGGGCAGCGGTAGGCGACAAGCGGTTCCGGCACGCCGCGCGGCTTGGAGTACCGTCCGCTGTTGGTGGCCTGCATGATGATGAGCGGCGCGTAGCCGTTGCGCTGCAGCGAGACCTCCCGCATGCGGTCGACCAGGCGGGCGAACGCATCGACGTTTTGTTCGGTCAGCCAGAGCTGGTGGGCGCTCGCGCGGGCTTCGGGCACGGTGGCGACAGCCTCGAACCAGATGATGCCGGGGCCCGCGGCGGCAAAGCGCTCATAGCGGCGGATGGTCAGCGGGCCGGGCGCGCCGTCCGGCGTGCCGTCGGTGCCTTCCATCGGCTGGAAGACGATGCGGTTTTGTACGCTGCGGCCCGCCAGCGCCAGCGGCGCAAACAGCGCCCGGCTGTCTTCGGCCAGCGGTACGAACGCGCCGAGCGCTTCGGCTTTGGCGCGCACATCGGCCAGGGTCTTGTAGTGGAATGTTTCGTGCGGCATGTTCAGTCCTCCTTGAGCTGGATGCGGTAGGTGGCGACCTCAAACGGGCGCAGGTGCAGCGCCGCCTGCGGCGGCAGCGGCTGGCCGGTGGGCTGCTCCAGCAGGTCGCAGGGCACAAGCGCCGCCACCGGCACGCCAAAGTCGAGGTGGTAAACGGTATCGGCCTTTTTGCTTTCGTACACGCGCAGCACCCAGTCGCCGCTGCCGTCGTCGGCGGGTTTGAGCGTGTCGAGCATGACGTTGTCACGGTCGGCGGCCGCGGCGCTGAACGCCGGGGCCTCGCCGTCCAGCGCGAGCAGCGGGTCGTTGAATGCGGCGGCCTGCCGCACAACGGGCGCTACGGCGAACGGGCCTTCCCAGGCGGTAAAGCCGTAGCGGAAGCGCTGCTCGCCCTGGTCCGTCCCCATTTCGGGCGAGGCGGCCGCGCGCAGCAGCGTCAGCTCGATGCTGTTTTCCTCCACGCCGACGCCGTATTTGCAGTCGTTGAGCACCGCGCAGCCGTGGGCGTTGTCGCACAGCGCGGTGTAGCGGTGGTTGCACACCTCAAACCGCTGCTGGTCAAATGGGCGGCTGCGGTGGGTGGGCCGCTCGACAAAGCCGAACTGGATCTCGTGCTGCGCGTGTTCGGCGCGCACATCGGCCGGGAACTCCACCTTCAGCAGGCGGTGCAGCTCCTGCCAGTCGATGGCGGTATCAAATTCAAGCACCGGGCTGTCCGCGCGCAGCGTGATGGTCTGCCGCACGCGGGAGCGCCCGACCGTGCCGGTCCAGCGCACGCTGGCCTGCAGGCCTTGCGCCTCGGTGATCTCAAAGCTATCGGCCTGCTGGACCCCCACCGGCTGCGCGCGGTAGTTGCTGTCGATGTCCCAGGCGTCGAAACGGCGGGGCACGTCCTTGTATAGGCGCAGCACGTTCATCGGGCGGCCGCAGGTCAGCTCGCGCCCGTCCAGCCGGTAGGACAAAACGCGCCCGGCGCGGTCGAGCCGCACCTCCACCCGCCCGTTTTTCAGGCAGGCGCCGGCCTGGGTCGGCTCGGCCGTGACGGCGGCGGCCGCCGCGGGCAGCGCCGCGGGCCGCAGCGAAACAAAGCCCAGCGCGGGCGTTTCCACCAGCGCGCGCCCGCCGCACACCGGCACGGGCCTGCCTTCCGGCGTCACCGCGCCGTTTGCAAAGCGCGCGGGCAGCGCCACGACCTCGGCGCGCGCAAAGCCCTGGGCGTTGAACAGCGTCAGGCCCGCGCCGTCGCCCGGGTCCACCAGCGCGCGGCGGGCGGCCGTGTGCAGGGCGGCGGCGTCGCGCTGCAGGGCGGCGTGGGCGGCGTTGGCCTCGGTATACACCCGCGCAATGGAGGAACCGGGCAAAATATCGTGGAACTGGTTGAGCAGCAGCGTTTTCCACAGCCGCTGCGCTTCGGCGTGGTCATACGCCGCGCCGCGCCGCGCGGCCAGCGCGCCCCACACCTCCATGTGGCGCAGGGCTTCCTCGCTGCGGCGGTTGTTCTTTTTGACGGCGGCCTGGGTCGTATAGGTGCCGCGGTGGGCGTTGAAATACAGCTCGCCGTCCCAGGTGTGGGCGGGGCCGCCCTGCGCGGCCAGCTCGTCGAAAAATTCCACCGGCGACATCATCTCCACGCGCGGCGCTCCTTCCAGGTCGCTTTCGCGCAGGGCGTACTCAATGTGGTCGCGGCAGGGGCCCCCGCCGCCGTCGCCGTAGCCGAACGGGATCAGGAAATCGGCCAGGCCGCGCTTCTGCACGCGGTTTTTCCACACGCCGCACAGCTCCGAAGGGTCGGTGCGGTAGGTGTAGTTGGTGGGCAAAAACGAGGTCACGCAGCTGCCGTCCATGCCTTTCCAGGTGAAATAGTGGTAGGGGAACGGGTCGCCTTCGTTGTAGCTCCAGAAAATTTTCTGGGTGACGAGATAGTCCACCCCGCACTGCGCCAGCAGCTGCGGCAGCGCGGCCGAATAGCCGAAGGTATCCGGCAGCCAGAGCATGCGGCTGTCGACGCCGAACTCCTGCTTAAAGAACCGCTTGCCGAACACAAGCTGCCGCACGAGCGATTCGCCGGAGGGGATGTTCGTGTCCGGTTCGACATACATCGCGCCTTCGGCGATCCAGCCGCCCGCCTGCGCGGCCTGGCGGATGCGGGCGTACAGCTCGGGGTAATGGTCGCGGCACATCTCATAGGCGGCGGGCTGGCTCTGGATAAAACGGTAGCCGGGGTAGCGCTCCAGCAGGCGCAGCTGCGCGGCAAAGGTGCGCGCGGTCTTGCGGTGGGTCTCCTGCATCGGCCACAGCCAGGCCAGGTCCAGGTGGGCGTTGCCCACGGCGGCCATGCGCGGCGCGGTGGAGCCGTTGCGGCAGGCCAGCAGCGGGCGCAGCGCTTCGCGCGCGGCGCGGTAGCTTTCATCCCGCGCGGCGGGCGGCTGTTCAAAATCGACCAGGCGGGTGTATTCCTCCAGCCCGCCGGCGATTTTGGCCGCGCGCAGCGAATCCTGCGGCAGCTCGTCCATCAGCTGCGAAAGGGTCGAAACGTCCATCCACAGCTGGTAGGCGTCCTCGTTCCACACGCCGAACGTGCTGCGGCCAAAGCGGGTGCGCGGCCCGCCAGCGGCGGGGTCGCCCAGCGTGCCGGGCAAAACGGGCCCCGTGCAGCAGCCGCCCACATCGGGGAAATAGTGCCCGGCGTAGGCTTCAAACAGCAGGTCGAACACCTCGCCGCCCGCGGCGCAGCGGGTCAGCACATTGTCGCAGATATAGTGGTGCGGCACGCTGACCCACTCGGCCCGGCGGGTGCCGAAGGCTTTGCCGTTCACAAACAGCGTCGCCTCGCCGCCAAGGTCCAGGTCCATCGCCACGGCCTGCCCGCGCACCGCTTCGGGCAGCGTCAGGCGGGCGCGGCACCACAGGTACTGCCAGGTCTGGCCCCACGGCGTGCCGGGCGCAAGCGGCGCAAACGGGCCGCTTGCCGCCTGCTCCGGCGTCAGGTGTTCCATGGTCGGGAACGCTTCAAATTCGATCTCGCCCACCGGGCGGTACAGGTCGCTGGCCAGCACGCGCTGCCAGTGGGCCAGGCGGTCCCGGTATTCTGAATGTAGCAGGGCCATCGGGTGGTGCCTCCTTTAAGTTGATCCGGCGCAATGGTTTTTGACAAAAGCGGACAGATACAGTAATCTTGAGGATAGCATACCCGAGGGCGGGCCGTTGCACAAGACAGAAATCCGTTGATTTTTACTAAAATTCCGACAATGGCGCACAAGGTCGGAAATTTGACCTTTTTTCTCTGAAATCTGCATTAACTTTGCCCGCCCGGCCCGTCTAGACTAAATAATGTATAGTAAACGAAACAGGTACAAGACTATGAACGACGCCAACCAGACCGCCCCCGGGCGGGAGCCTTTTTTGGCCAGAACGGCCCGGTTCGTGCGCAACCTGAGCGTGCGGACCAAATTTCTGTTCATCCTGCTGCTGGCCACCACGCTGGTCAGCATTACGGCCGTGGCCTCGCTGCTGATCCCGCTGCGCGCGTATGACGAGCAGCTCTACCGCAGCAGCACGCAGATGATCTCGTTGTTTGCGGAGCAGGTCCAGCGCGAGCTGCGCAATGTGGAGGACATCAGCTACCGCATTTTGACCGACAACACCCTGCAGGAAAACCTGGCGGTGCTGAACGACGCCGCCCCGGGCACCCAGCCCTGGGTCAACGCCAACACCGAGGTCGCCAACCGCGTGGCCTATTTCAGCCTGTGGTTTTCAAACACCGTCAGCTTCCAGCTCAAGTCTGCCGGGGGGCGCACCTACAGCCATTTCTTCGGTTCCTCGCTCACCACGGACAACATGACCCCCGAGCGCATCGAGCAGGCCGCCGGGCGCCACGGGCGGCTGGTCTGGCTGACCGAGGACGGCGAGACGCCGCAGCTGATGCTGGCGCGCGAGATCCTGGAGATGGAAAAGCTGACGCTGGACAGCCTGGGCACCATGCTGATCGAGGTGGATTTCCCCGCGCTGGTCGAACAGTACCGCCGCGGCATGACCGAGATGGGCGCGCCGCCGCTGTGCGCCGTGTACAACGAGGGCGTCTGCCTGTATGCCAGCAACGACACTATCCGCAGCCTGGGCGACGCGGGCGAGGACGGCTACGCCTATATGAAGTTGGACGGGCGCTCGGCGCTGTGCGTGCGCTACACGGCCGCCAACGGCATGAAATATGTCACGCTGGTCGATTACCGCGACATCCGCATGACCACGCTGGCCGCCGTCAGCATCACGGTGGCCAGCATCCTGGCGGCGGCGGTGCTGGTGCTGCTCATCAGCGCCCGGCTCATCGCCAACATCTTAAACCACCTGCAGGTGCTGCTGCAGAAGTTCGACGACTTCGCCGTTACCGGCCGCCCGATCTCCGAGCAGGGCAGCCCTTACAAGGAGCGGCTGGATGAGATCGGCGATCTGCACCGCGGCTTTGACTGGATGACCCGCGAATGGACCCGCGTCAACCGCGAAAAAGAGGAGCAGCAGCGCCTTTTGCAGGAAAAGCAGATGCAGCAGCTGCGCGCGCAGGTGCGCCCACATTTCCTGTATAACACGCTGGAATCCATCTACTGCCTGGCGCAGAGCGCCGGGAACGAGCGCATCGCGGTCATGACCGAGACGCTGGGCAAGATGCTGCGCGCCTCGCTCAACGACAAGCAGGACATTGTCACCGTGCGCGAGGACCTGGAGCTCACGCGCGAGTATCTGCGCATCCAGCTGATCCGCTACGGCGAGCGCCTGCGCGTGGAGTACGACGTGGACGAAAGCGTGCTGCCCTGCCGCATCCCGTCCATGACCATCCAGCCGCTGGTGGAAAACGCGATCCACCATGCGGCCGAAGAGATGCTGGACACCTGCGTGATCCGCATCAGCGGCCACGCCGTCGCGGGCGGCGTCGACATCACGGTGGAGGACAACGGCCCCGGCATGGACGAGGACATCCTCGCCAAGCTCGAAAGCGGCGAGGTCAAGCCGGAGGGTTTGGGCATCGGCATGCGCAACATCCACAAGCGCGTGCAGTTCGCCTTTTCCGACGCGTACGGCCTGCAGGTGAAATGCGCCGGCGGCCTTACGCAGATCATCGTCCACCTGCCGGATACCCGCTGACGCTGTATTGCTGCACAAAAACCGCGCGGTTCCATAAGAAAACAAAGCCGCAAAACTCTATCTGCAAAGCGGCGTCTGCTGCGTTATCGGGCCTTGCATTCCACCAAGGAGTGCCGCGGCCCCCTGCCTTGCATCCGCCGCTTTGCAGCGGTTTTGCGGTGCTTTGCAGTTTTTGTAAAACCTTTGTTTTCTTATGTCACGCGCGCCAAGAGAGGGTCGCTTATGTATAAACTGCTGCTTGTCGACGACGAGCCGATCATCCGCGAAGGGCTTGTGCAGATGATCGACTGGAAAAAGCTGGACCTGGTGCTGACCGCCTCCTGCCCGGACGCGCTCACGGCGCTGGACAGCATGACCGACGACATGCCGGACATCCTGCTGTCCGACATCCGCCTGCCCGGCATGAGCGGGCTGGACCTGGTCGCCCGCGCCGTTGAGCTGCACCCGATGCTGCAGACCATCCTGCTGTCCGGCTACGATACCTTCCAGTACGCCCAGCAGGCGCTGAAATACGGCGTGCGGGAATACCTGCTCAAGCCCTGCGCGCGGGACGAGCTGGAAAGCGCGCTGCAGCGCGCCTGCCAGGCGGTCGACCGCCAACGCCAGCACACGCTCTACCTGTACGAGGAGCGCCGCCGCCGCATCCGCGAGCTGGCGCAGGCCTTCGACGCGCTGCGCACCGGCACGCTGGAGGGCGAGCCGCTGACCCGCCAGGTGCGCGAGCTGGTCAAAACGGTCGAGGACCCGAGCCTGCTGCAGGCGACGCTGATCTCGCTCATCACCGAAAACACGGGCAGCGGCCAGACCGAATGGGGCATGAACACCATCACCGAAGCCCTGCAGGAAAACGCCCCGCTGGACGAGCTCATCGCCCGCAGCCTGCTGCGCCTGCGCCGGGAAGCCCCCGGCGCGCACGGCAGCGATTTTGTGCGCCAGATGACCGCCTATGTCGACGCGCACTATGCCGACGAAGCGCTGTCGCTGCAATATATCGCCGACAACGTCGTGTATATGAACGCCGACTATATCGGTCGCGAGTTCACCCGCGCGGTGGGCCGCAAGTTCAGCAGCTATCTGCTGGCCACGCGCATGGAGCACGCCAAGCTGCTCATGCGCAGCGACGCGGCGCTGCACAGCTATGAGATTGCCGAAAAAGTGGGTTTGGGCAAGAACCCCCATTATTTCAGCCAGCTGTTCCGCAAATACACCGGCATGACCCCCAAAGACTACCGCCGCAGCCTGCAGGACGGCTGAGGGATGGCAAGCGCAGCCGCACGGCATGGCAGCTGCATAACAGCCGCACCCGCATGGCAGCCGCATGGTATTCGCACGCCAGCCGCGCAGCAGCCACACCGTATCTGCACGCATCCGCACAGTATTCGCATAGCATCCGCACATAAAAACACGCGCCCGCGCATACGCGCAGACGCGTGTTTTCCTTTGTTGGGGCCCCCGCCACCCGTAGGGGCGGATTCCATATCCGCCCGGGGGCCCTCGCGCCGCCGCACGGTCCGGCGGGGTGAGGACACCCCGCCCTACGCCCGCCCGGGTGGTTATAGCCGTCCCATTTGGCCCAAAGCATAAAATTTATTCGTAGGGGCGGGATTCATCCCGCCCGCGGAACCCCGCACCACCGCAATGCCCCCGGGACGATCTCCGGCCTAAGAGCCGGGCCTTGCGGCCTTTGGCCTCCGAAACGCGCCTGCGGGCGCAGTGCAAGCATCGTCCCCTACAGAGGTTCGTTATAACGCGGGGACGTGGTTGCCCGGTTGGCCGCCATGTTTCCCCTGTTCCGTAGGGCGGGCGTTCACGCCCGCCGCACCTTGGCGAATTCAAAAATGGAGGGTTTGCGGCCCGGCAC
>MHCFR05601__coassemble_743_pt1 | contig 47256 bp, 41 predicted proteins | sample MHCFR05601__metabat2_high_PE_011 | metagenome-assembled genome bin MHCFR05601 | reverse complement strand
TCGAACCCCGCATTGTTGCAACCTCTGTAGGGGACGATGCTTGCATCGTCCCGGGGGCTTTGCGGCTACGCAAGGTCCCCCGGGCGGATATGGAATCCGCCCCTACAGCCAACGGCGGGTTTGCAACCACCCGTGAAATCTCGAACCCCGCATTGTTGCAACCTCTGTAGGGGACGATGCTTGCATCGTCCCGGGCAACCCCGCGGCGGCGCAGGGTCACGCGGGCGGATATGGAATCCGCCCCTACGGCCGAGGGCCGGGCCGGTGGACAACCGGGAAACCACATTCCCCCGCCACGCCGCACGCCTTGTAGGGGCCGATGCTCGCATCGGCCCGGGCAACCCCGCGCCGCCGCAAACACCCGCGGGCGGGCCATGGCCCTCCCCTACAGACCACGGCATACGCCCGGGCGGAGCACCGCGGCCTGTGTCCGGCATTGCGGTATCAAAAAGGCAAGTACTTGTCTTTTTTACCCATTCGGGTACAATTAGGGTGTACCTGATAAATCAAAAGTGCTGGAAAATTCGCTAAAAAGCAGCGGATGCAAGGCACGAAACCGCAGGAATACTTTGTGTATTCCAAGGGTTCGTAACGCAGCAGACGCTGCTTTTTAGTAGAATGAGACAGCGCTGGGGATTTTTCAGATACGCCCTAAGAATATCACCAAATTTCGGTTGATGCAAGGGCGCGGATGCGATACAATAGAGGTACCCGAAACAAACGCCTTTTTACCGATACAAGAGGACAACACCATGCAGCTGGAAGATCTGTTTCATTTTCTGCAGGCGGGCGTCACGCCGTTCCACGCGGCGGCCGAAGCCGCCCGCCTGCTGGACGCCGCGGGCTACACCCGCCTGGAGGAATCCGCATACTGGAACCTGGAGGCCGGGCGCGGCTACTATGTCACGCGCAACAACAGCGCCGTCATCGCCTGGCGCATCCCGGCGCACGCCATCGGCGGCTGGCGCATCACGGCCAGCCACAGCGATTCGCCCGCCTGGCGCATCAAGAACACGTCCGTGACCGCTGCCGGGTGCACCAAACTCAATGTGGAAGGCTACGGCGGCATGAACATGGCCACCTGGCTGGACCGGCCGCTCTCAGTGGCCGGGCGGGTGCTGGTGCGCGGGGCGGACGGCACGCTGGCGGCGCGGCTGGTCGACCTGGACCGTGACCTGGCCGTGATCCCCTCGCTGGCGCCGCACATGGACCGCGGCGTCAACGACGGCCACCGCTATAACCCCCAGGTGGACATGCAGCCGCTGTACGGCCCCGAGGGCTGCCGCTCGCTGCCCGCCCTGCTGGCCGAAGCGCTGGGCGTGGCCGAGGCCGACATGGTCGACTGGGACCTGACGCTGTATGTGCGGCAGGCCCCGGCCGTGATCGGCCCCGCGGGCGAATATTTCATGGCCCCGCGCATCGACGACCTGGAGTGCGCGGCCACAACGCTGTATGCCTTCCTGGCGGCCGCGCCCCAGGCCGACACCGCCTGCGCGCCGGTTTGGGCGATGCTGGACAACGAGGAGGTCGGCAGCGGCACGCGCCAGGGCGCGCACAGCCTGTTTTTGCGCGATGTGCTCGGGCGCATTTATGACGCGGTGCCCCACAGCGCCCAGGGCATGCAGCGCGCGCTGGCCAACAGCTTTGTGCTGAGCGCCGACAACGCCCACGCCATGCACCCCAATTTTGCCGACAAGGCCGACGCCGCCAACCCCGTGCGCATGGGCGGCGGCATTGTGCTGAAGGTCAACGCAAGCCAGAAGTACACGACGAGCGGGCTTTCCGGCGCGGTGCTGCGCGAGGTCTGCCGCCTGGCCGGCGTGCCGGTGCAGCTGTTTGCCAACCGCGCTGACCTGCCCGGCGGCAGCACGCTGGGCAACCTGCAGAGCCAGAGCCTGCCGGTGCCGATGGCGGACATCGGCCTGGCGCAGCTGGCGATGCACAGCGCCGTGGAAACGGCCAGCACGGCCGACGCCGCGGCGATGGTCAAAGCCGTGGAGATGTTCTACCGCGTGCACCTGCGCTGCCTGGGCGACGGGCAGTATACGCTGGAGCCCGCGCCATGACGGTCGGCCGCTATGCCCCCAGCCCCAGCGGGCGCATGCACCTGGGCAACCTGTGCTGCTGTTTGCTGGCCTGGCTTTCGGCCAAAAGCAAGGGCGGGCGGGTGCTGCTGCGCATAGAGGACCTGGACGCCGCGCGCTGCCCGCGCCGGTTTGCCGGCCTGCTGGAACAGGACCTGGCCTGGCTGGGGCTTTCTGCCGACGAAGGCGGCAGCCGGGGCGGCCCGCACGCGCCCTATTACCAGAGCGAGCGCAGCGAAATATACCGGCATTTTTACGATATCCTGGCCGCCAAAGGGCTGCTGTACCCCTGCTTTTGCAGCCGCAGCCAGCTGCACGCGGCCAGCGCGCCGCACCGCAGCGACGGGCAGGTTGTCTACCCGGGCACCTGCCGGGGGCTGACGGCGGCACAGATCGCCGAAAAGAGCCGACAGCGCGCGCCTGCCTGGCGCGTGCGCGTGCCGGATGAGGACATCGCCTTTACCGACGGCCACCTGGGCTTTGCCCGGGAAAACCTGGCCCGCGACTGCGGCGATTTCTATGTGCGGCGGGCGGACGGGGTGTTTGCCTACCAGCTGGCCGTTGTGGTGGACGACGCGCTGATGGGCGTGACCGAGGTCGTGCGCGGGGCGGACCTGCTTTCCAGCACGCCGCGCCAGCTGTGGCTGTACCGCACGCTGGGGCTGCCCGCGCCGCAGTTTTACCACCTGCCGCTGCTGCTGGCCCCGGACGGGCGGCGGCTGTCCAAGCGGGACGGCGATGTGAGCCTGGAGCGCCTGCAGGCGCGCTACACGCCGCAGGAGGTCGTCGGCCGCCTGGCCTTTGTCTGCGGGTTGCAGAACACCCCCGCCCCCCGCGCGCCGGAGGACCTGATCGACGGTTTTTGCTGGGACAAGGTCCCCCAGGCGGACATCTGCCTGCCGGAAGGGCTTTTTTGATTGAGAGTTCAGAGTTTAGAGTTAAGAGTTAAGATGCGGAACGCGGCCTTTGGCCGCGATCAAAATACGGCCACAAGGTTTCTCTCGGCTTTTTTGAGCCGCCCGCAGGGCGGCGGTCCACCAAATCTAAACTCTAAACTCTTCACTCTAAACTCTTAGATAGAAACTCTAATTTTTAGGCTTTGAACTCCAAACTCTCCCCCTCCCCAAAACTCTGATCCAACAGGAAAGCGAGGTTATCCATACATGCAGCGTTTTGATGTGACCGGCATGAGCTGCGCGGCTTGCAGCGCCCATGTCGAGAAGGCTGTCGCGGCGGTGCCGGGCGTGCGCAGCGTCTCGGTCAGCCTGCTGACCAACAGCATGCAGGTCGAGTATGACGGCGCAGAGCAGCCCGCCGCCGTCATTGCCGCCGTGGAGGCCGCCGGGTACGGCGCGGCCGTGGCCGCAGCCGATGAGGAGCTTTCGCTGGAAGATACCCAAACGCCCCGGCTCAAGCGCCGCCTGCTGACAAGTTTGTGTTTCCTGGTCCCGCTGATGTATGTGACGATGGGCCACATGATCGGGCTGCCGCTGCCGCCGTTTCTCGACGGCGGCGGGTGGGAAGCGCTCGGCTTCGCGCTCGTGCAGCTGGCGCTGACGCTGCCGGTGTGCTGGATCAACCGCGCGTTCTTTATTTCGGGCTGGAAAGGCGTGCGCACGCTGGCCCCCGGCATGGATACGCTGGTGGCCATGGGCGCGGGCGCTTCGCTGCTGTACGGTTTGTATGCGATTTTGATGATCGCGCTGGGCATCACGGGCGGCGATGAAGCGCAGGTCATGCAGTTCCGCCACGACCTTTATTTTGAATCGGCCGCCATGATCCTGACGCTGATCACGGTGGGCAAAACGCTGGAGGCATACTCCAAGGGCAAGACGACCAACGCGCTCAAGAGCCTGATGGACCTGGCCCCGCAGACCGCCTGCCTTGTGCGCGACGGCCAGCAGGTGACGGTGCCCATTGCCGAAGTACAGACCGGCGACATCTTCCTGGTGCGCCCGGGCGAGAGCATCCCGGTCGACGGCGTTGTGCTGGAAGGCGAATCCAGCGTAAACGAAGCCGCCCTGACCGGCGAGAGCATGCCGGTGGACAAGGCCGCGGGCGACACGGTCAGCGCCGCCACCATCAACCAGAACGGCGCGCTGACCTGCCGCGCCACCCGCGTGGGCCAGGACACGACGCTGTCCCAGGTTATCCGCCTGGTGCAGGACGCCGCCGCCACCAAAGCCCCGCTGGCCCGCACGGCCGACAGGGTCGCGGGGATCTTTGTGCCGACCGTCATCGGCATTGCGGCCGTCACGCTGGTGATCTGGCTGCTGCTGGGCTTCCCGTTCACGTTTGCGCTCGCGCGCGGCATCAGCGTGCTGGTCATCAGCTGCCCGTGCGCGCTTGGCCTGGCGACGCCGGTGGCGATCATGGTCGGCTCCGGCGTGGGCGCCAAGCAGGGCATCCTGTTCAAGACCGCCGCCAGCCTGGAAACGACCGGCTACACCGGCACCGTCGTGCTGGACAAGACCGGCACCGTGACGACCGGCGAACCGACCGTTGTGGAGATCATCGGCACGCGCAAAGTGCCGGACAAGTTCCTGCTGAGCATGGCCGCCGGGCTGGAAAGCCAGAGCGAGCACCCGCTGGCCAAGGCGATCCTGGCGCGCGCCGAGGCTGACGGCATCCGCCTGACCCCCGCCAAAAACATCCGGGCCCTGCCGGGCCGGGGGCTGGCGGGCACCATTGCGGGCAAGACACTGGCGGGCGGCAACGCCGACTTTATCCAGACGCAGTGCGCGCTGCCGCCCGACCTGCAGCAGGCGGGCGCGGAGCTGTCCGCCCGGGGCGTGACGCCGCTGTATTTCTCGCTGGACGGCCACGCAGCCGGGGTGATCGGCGTTTCGGACGCCGTCAAGCCGACCAGCAAGCAGGCCATTGCGCAGATGCAGAACCTGGGCATGAAGGTCGTGCTGCTGACCGGCGACAATGAAAAGACCGCCGTACACATCGCCTCGATGGTCGGCCTGCCGCCCGAGAACGTTGTGGCCGGTGTGCTGCCCGCGGGCAAGGAGGCCGAGGTCCGCCGCCTGCAGGGCGAAGGCCGCGTGGCGATGGTGGGCGACGGCATCAACGACGCGCCCGCGCTGACCCGCGCCGACACCGGTATTGCCATCGGCGCCGGGGCGGACGTGGCGCTGGACGCCGCCGACGTCGTGCTGGTGCGCAGCGACCTGGCCGATGTGCCCGCCGCGGTGCGCCTGTCCCGCCGGGTCGTGACCAACATCCACGAAAACCTGTTCTGGGCGTTTTTCTATAACGCCATCTGCATCCCGCTGGCCGCGGGCGTGCTGTACCCGCTGGGCATCCTGCTCAACCCGATGATCGCCTCGGCGGCGATGAGTTTGTCCAGCGTCTGCGTTGTGGGCAACGCTTTGCGCCTGAACGCCTTTGACCCGCACAACGCCAGCCACGACGCGCCCAGCCGCCGCAAGGCCCCGGCCCCCGCGCCGAAGCCCGAACCCGCCGCCTGCCCGGTGGAAGGGCCCTGCCCCGCCGCCGGGCAGCCAAGCCCGGCCCCGGCCGAAAACACCGATACCAAAGGAGGAAACGAAACCATGACCAAAACCATCCACATTGAAGGCATGATGTGCGCCCACTGCGAAGCCACCGTTAAGAAGGCGCTGGAAGCGCTGGACGGCGTTGCGAGCGCCGCCGTCAGCCACGAGGCGGGCACCGCCGTCGTCACACTGAGCGCCCCCGTGGACGACGCCGCGCTGACTGAAGCCGTGCAGGCCAAGGACTACACCGTGACCGGCATCGACGCATGAGCGCCGCGCCCGAGCGCCGCCACTGGCGCTTTACCGGCCAGGTGCAGGGGGTGGGGTTCCGCTACCGCGCGCAGTATGCGGCGCAGCGCCTGGGCCTGACCGGCTGGGTAGAAAACAACTGGGACGGCAGCGTGGAGATGGAAGCCCAGGGCCCGCCCGAACAGCTGGACCGCCTGGTGCCCACCCTGACCGCCACAAGCCAGTGGATCGCCATTGAATCCATGACCTGCCGCACCGTGCCCGCCGCCCAAAACGAACGCGGCTTCCGGGTGCGGGGGTATTGAAGCGTTCTGTATACAATGAACAGCCGCCCGGGACTTTTGTCCCGGGCGGCTTGCTCTTTCCGGCATTTCTGGTATCCGGCAGCCGGAAGCGGTCAGCTCATGTTCTGTATGATCCGCAAGGCATTCTCCCGTTCGGAGGGGGTATACATCACCTCATAGTATGCCTCCCCGGTCGGAAACACCACGATACTGTATCTCTGCATCAGCTCAAGGGTGATATCCTCCCGGCTTTCCACGATCACGGTGAGCGCCAGGCGGTCGTCTGTCACGTCCTCGAACACCACCCCGGCCGATTCCGGGTCCATGTCGTCGGTGCTGTCCTTGAGGGTACCATCCGCATTGTAGTAGTCCACCTTGACCACCGTGCGCCAGGCCGTATAATCCAGCGGATACTTGCGCACCGAAATGGGATACCCTTCCGCCCCGCTGCCGGCTGCTTTAAAGCCGTAAAGGAGAAAGCTGCCGTTGTCGCCCGGGGTTTCCTCCACCACAAAGCCTTCCGGCACATAACCGAAGTCCGCCGGCGTAAGGGCGGCGGCCGCGCCGTCAATGTTTGTCTGCATCCGGTAACTGTTGGAGGCGGTGCGCCGCAGGGTCACCTGCGGCCACACAGCCACCGCGCCCAGCGTGCACAGCGCGGCGATGGCAGCGGCTGCGATAACAACGCGCAGGGTCTTGCGCGGGCGGCGCGGAGCGCAGCGGCGCGCGGCGGCCAAATCATGGGCCGCGATGTCCCGGCAGACATCCTGCAACAAAGCATCAAAACGTGCGTCATTCATCCGAAAGTTCCTCCTTTTCCAGCATAGATTTCAGCTTCTTGCGCGCGCGGCTGGCCCGCTGGCGCACCGTGGTCTCGCTCAGGTCCAGCAGCGCGGCGATCTGCCGCCCGCTGCACCCGTCGGCGTATTGCAGCAGCAGGATGCTGCGGTCCGGTTCGCCCAGCGCATCCACCGCCGCCCACAGCCGGGCGGCGGCGTCTTTGTGCTCGGCGGCCTGCGCCGGGCCGGGGGCCGGGTCCCGCACCGCCTGCAGCGTTTCGTCGCCGGGTTGGTCGGGGCGGGCGCGCCGGTGCAGGTTGCGCACGGCGTTGCGCACAGCCAGCAGCATCAGGTGGCGCAGCCGCTCGGGGTCGCGGGTGTCCAGCGTTTCCAGCGTTTCGGGGCGGGTCAGGCGCAGCCATGCCTCCTGTACGGCATCCTCCGCCGTATACGGGTCGGCCCCCATCGCCTGCGCAACCGCGCACAGTTCGGGGCGGCAGCGCTCGTACAGCCGCTGCAGGCTGGCCAGGGGGCTTTGCCCCTTTGGAAACGGCAGGATCACGGGGGTCCCCTCCTTTGTCTTGCTTGGCGGGCGGCTGCCCGCGGAAGGCCTTCTGTCTATGGAACACGGCGGCGGGCGGATTTGTGACAGGTCCCCTGCCAACCTGTTTTCCCCGCACCAGGCACGGCCCGGACCAAACAAATGGTCCGGGCCGTGGTTTATGTGGTATGCAGTTTGGCCCGCGGGCGTTTGCGGCGGGGCGGGGTTCCCGGGCCGATATGGAATCGGCCCCTACAGAGGTTTGTGTTTACGCGGAGGCGTGGTTTCCCGGTTGGCCGCGGCTCTCCCCACCGTTTGTAGGGGCGGATTCCCTATCCGCCCGCGGGCGTTTGCGGCGGGGCGGGCCGGTATTCCGGCCCGAGAGCGGCGGCTCAATAAAACCCGTAGCTGGGCAGAATTTTCAGGCTTTGGGCCCAGAGGTCGGGCACGGGCAGGCCGGACAGGACCGGGTAGAACCACACAAACAGCACGAGCGAGACGGCCAGCAGCCCCGCGGCGATGCGTTTGGCGCGGCGCTCGTCCCGCCAGCGGGCCAGCACGAGGGCGACGGCGGCCAGGCAGAACATCGAGCTGGGGAAGTAGTGGTACAAAAACGTGCACCGCGCGACCAGCATCCAGGGGATGAGCTGCGTGCCGTAAAGGATCAGTACGCCCGCCCCGGCGCGGCTGCCGCGGGCGGACACCTGCCGCCACAGGATGAGCAGCACGGCTGCCAGCCCGGCCAGCCACAGCACCGGCCCGCCCAGGCCCGCAATGCTGCCCTTGAGCCCGGCGGGCAGGTTCACGTTCTGGTAGTACCACACCGGGCGCAGGTCCAAAAGCCAGGTGAACCAGCGGCTTTCAAACGGGTGGGTTGCCTCCAGCGTGGAGTGGTACCAGTACATATACTGCTGGCAGTCCCACCAGTCGCGCAGGCCGAAGTCCGGGTCCCGCCAGAGGTAGGGCAGGTAGGCAGCCAGATAGAGAATGAACGGCAGCAGCACATAGAACAGCACGCCTCCCACCCCGGCCAGGCGGAACTCCGCCCAGAAATGCGGCGGGCGCTGCCGCCAGCGCGCGTACAGAACGCCGAGATAGAGCACAGCCAGCCCGGCCCCGGCATAGATGCCGGTCCACTTGGCCGCGCAGCCCAGCCCGAATGCCAGCCCGCCCAGGGCCATTGGCAGCAGCGCAGAGCCCACGCCGCCGGTGAGCACTTTCTGGCAGTACCACAGCATGCAGTGCGCGCCCAGCAGGATGAAAAATGTCGCATAGACGTCGATGGTGGCGATGCGGCTCTGCGCAAAGCGCATGAAATCGAGCGCGAGCAGCGCCCCCGCCAGCGCGCCGACCCACGGCTTGCGGGTCAGGCGGCGGACAAAGCACCACGCCAGCGGCACCAGCAGCACGCCGAACAGCGTGCCCGAGAACCGCCAGCCGAAGCCGGTCATGCCAAACAGCGCAATGCCGACCATGATGAGGTCCTTGCCCAGCGGCGGGTGGGTGGTCTCGTAGACGGTGCGGCCGTGCAGCAGCTCGTAGCCGGTGCGGCCGTGGTAGATCTCGTCAAAATACATGCTGTTGAGCTGGCTGATCGCATCGGGCACGGCGTCCTGTTCGTCGCACAGCGCGCCGCCGCCCGTGACCGGCACAAGCGCCCCGGCCGCGTCGCGCAGGGCGAGCTCGAACACCTGCGCGTTTTCGACCGTGACGGTCAGCGCTTGGCCCGCGGGCGCGGGGCACGCCGCCCGGCTCCAGCTGAAGCAGGTGCCCTGGTCGAGCTCTTTCTCATACAGCACGTTGCCCGCGGCGTCGGCCACCGTGACCCGGCCGCCCGTGCTGATGCCCGGGTAGAGCCACAGTTCGGCGGCGTCCGCGGCGGGGGTGATGGTCTCGGTGCGGGTGGTCCCGGCCGATTCCATCGGGTGCTGCGGCGCGGTGAGGTCGCCCAGGCAGGCAAAGCTGAGCGCCGCCGTGGCGGCGGTCAGGGCGAGCAGCGCCAGGACCTCCCGCGCGGTCCAGCGCGGCTGCGGGGCCGGGGCGGACAGTTCCGCCCCCGGCAGCCGCAGCGAACGGCCGCGCGCCGCCCCCCGCCCCGGCAGCGGCGAGACCGCGCCGTGGCGGCAGATCGTATACACGGTGAAGGCCAGCAGCACAAAGGCGGCGGTCCCGGCAAAGCCGACCACCCGCGTGAAGGCCATGCTGGTCGCGCTGGACAACCATTCGTCGTCGGTGCCGACCTGGGTGTAGACGGCGGCCAGGTTCAAAAAGCCGGTCAGCGAAAGGCCGAACGCCGCGCCGTACAGGCGCACATCGCCCCAGCGGGCGGCGGCCAGCAGCGCAAACGCAACGCCGGGCACAAGGTAGCGCTCGTGCATGCAGTGGCCGAGCATGAACACACCGACAAGATAGAACGCGGCGAGCAGCAGCGGCGAAAACCGCCGCGGCGCGCCGGGTTCGCGCCGGGCGTCGGCCCGCCACGAAAGAACGGCCAGCGCGGCCAGCCCCAGCGTGAGCAGAAGGATGTGCACCGTGCCCAGCGCCCCCCACGGCAGCGCGCCCCCCTGCAGCGGCGCCCAGTTGCCGCCGAGCGCCGCGAACCAGTTGAAGGCGTTGATCGTGGCATACGGATAGCCCGAGGCCGTGGAGAAATACTTGGCGGCCAGCGAGGGCAGCAGGCGGGCGGCGCCGAAAAACGGCAGCCCAAAACCGAGCGGTACGGCCAGCGCCAGCGCCGCCCCGCCCGCGCAGCGGCCCACGGCGCGCAGCCGCGCGCGCGCGCCGCCGCCCCAGGCATCGGCCACGCCGGCCAGGAAGCAGACAGCCAGCACCGGCCCGGCCAGCAGCGCCTGCGGCTTGATGGCCAGCGCCAGGCCGTACAGCGCCGCGGCGGGCAGCCAGCGGCGTTTTTCCAGCAGCCAGAAGCACAAAAGCAGCGGCAGCATGAACGCGCCGTCGATCTGCTTCCAGATGCCGGTATCGAACAGAAACAGCGGGTTGAACGCCGTGAACAGGGTCAGGCACCAGGCCGCGCGGCCTTCGCCCAGGCGGCGGCGCGCCGCCGCAAAGACCAGCGCGGCGGCGCAGACATCGCAAACAGCGGGCAGCGCCGCCAGCAGCACGCAGCCCAGGGGGCCCGCGCCGTCCCAGCCGAACAAACCGCGCACAAAGGCGGCCAGCGCCAGCACCGGCAGGTAGCCGGGCGGGTAGTCGGCAAAATAGCCCTCGCTGTAAAAGGCGGCGGGGCCTTCGGCCAGTAGCTTTTCGCCCCAGGCGACAAAGCAGCTCATATCATAGGGGTAGCCATCGGTCGCGGCGGCCAGCACCAGCCGCAGCGCCAGCGCCGCGGCCAGGGCGGCCCACAGGCGGCCGGGGACCCGGCGCGGGGTTTGTTCGGCGTTCATGCGCAGTCCTCCTGCAGAAAATCAAAACAGGCAGGGGGGCGCTGCCCCTGCCTGTAGGGGATTATTGCTTGCTGAGCTGCGGGCCCTGGGCCGTGTCGGTCACGGTCCAGCCCAGCGCGGCGATCTGCGCGCGCAGCGCGTCGGCTTTGGCAAAGTCTTTGGCCTTTTTGGCCGCGGCGCGCTGTTCGACCAGCGCCTTGACTTCGTCCGGCGCTTCGGCGGTCTTGCGGTTGTACAAAAGCCCCAGCACGCCGGTCAGCTCGTCGAACATGGCGGCGGCCGCCTGCAGGCTGGCCTTGTCCGCCGCGGCGGACAGGGTGTTGATGTCCTTGACGAACTCGAACACGGCGGCGAGCGCGTCGGGCGTGTTGAGGTCGTCCTCCATCGCGGCGATGAACTTTTCCTTCGCGGCGGCGGCTTTTTCGGTCAGCGCCGTGTCTGTGCCGTGGGCATGGTCGATCGCAAAATCGAGGTTTTCACGGCAGGTGTACAGGCGCTCGAGGCTCGAACGGCAGCTCTCGATGAGTTCGACCGTATAGTTCAGCGGCATGCGGTACCCGGCCGTGAGCATAAAGTAGCGGATCGGCTCGTAGCCGTAGCGGTCGGCGATCTCGCGCACGGTAAAGAAATTGCCCGCGCTCTTGGACATTTTTTCGTTGTTGATGTTGAGGAAGCCGTTGTGCATCCAGTAGCGGCTGAAGGTGCAGCCGTTGGCGCACTCGCTCTGGGCGATCTCGTTTTCGTGGTGGGGGAACACAAGGTCCTGCCCGCCGCAGTGCAGGTCGATGGTCTTGCCCAGGTGCTTGCGGGCCATGGCGCTGCATTCAATGTGCCAGCCCGGGCGGCCGTGGCCCCAGGGGCTGTTCCAGAACGGCTCGCCGGGCTTGGCGGCCTTCCAGACCGCGAAATCGGCGGGGTCTTCTTTGAGGTCGTCGTCCATCTGGCTGCGCAGCGCGCGGTTGCCGCTCTCGAGGTCGTCGAGGTTCAGGTGGCTGAGCTTGCCGTACTCGGGGTCGGACTTGACGCGGAAATACACGTCGCCGTTGCGCGCGGCGTAGGCGTGGCCGGTGGCGATGAGGTCCTTGACGATCTTGATGATCTCGCCGATGTGCTCGGTCGCGCGCGGGCGCACGGTCGGGGCCTTGACGTTGAGGCCGTCGGAGTCCTTGATATACTCGGCCTCAAAGCGGCGGGCGACCTCCTGCATCGTGACGCCCTCTTCCTGCCCTTTGGCAATGAGCTTGTCGTCGATGTCGGTGATGTTGGAGACGTAATAGACCTTGTTGCCGCGGTATTCAAGGTAACGGCGCAGCGTGTCGAACACGACCATCGGGCGCGCGTTGCCGATGTGGATGTAGTTGTAGACGGTCGGCCCGCAGACATAGATGCGGTATTCGCCGGGGACCTGGGGGACAAATTCCTCTTTCTGGCGGGTGAGGGTGTTAAAGATCTGCATGGTAATCGGCTTCCTTTCGCCACTTATTTCGCGTTCATAAAGCATTCGCGGTTCTGCCACAGGTAGATACCGCCGGACAGCACGGTGACACCGGCCACCAGCCAGCACAGCCCCTGGGCGATCATGCCCCAGGCCAGGATGTCTGTGGGGCCCATAAAGAACGGCACAAGGTAGTAAAACAGCACCGTGAGCATCTGCAGCACGGTCTTGACCTTGCCCCAGATGTTGGCGGCGATGACGGTGCCGCGCTCGGCCGCGATCATGCGCACACCGGCGACGGCGAACTCCCGGAACAGTACGAGCGCCAGTACGACCGGGTGGCACAGCCCGTCGGCCATCATGTAGATCAGCGCCGCCGTCGTCAGGCATTTGTCGGCCAGGGGGTCCATAAACTTGCCGAAATCGGTGACAAGGTTGTATTTGCGGGCAAGATAGCCGTCCAGAAAATCCGTAAAGCTGGCGGCGGCGAAGATCAGCCCCGCCACCAGGTGGAAGGCGGCGTTATACTCGCTTGTGCCGATGCGGGACCCGGCCGCAAAGAACATGAAAAACGGCACGAGCGCCACGCGCAGCAGCGTGAGCTTGTTGGGCAGATTCATTTTACTCCTCCCCTTCCACATAGCCGTACAGGTCGTAGGTGTCGGAATCGGTGATGGTGACGCGGTAGAATTCGCCGGGGACAAGCGGCGTATCGGCCGGGGTCAGCACATTGCCGTCGATCTCGGGGCAGTCGGCGGCTGTGCGCAGCAGGTACATGCCGGTCTCGTCGTCGACGCCGTCGCAGATACATTCGAGCGTGCGGCCGACCTTGGCGGCCATGGCGGCGGCGCTGATATCGGCCTGCAGCTCCATGATATGGTCGGCGCGTTTCTGTTTGGTCTCCTCGTCCAGCTGGCCTTCCATCACGGCGGCGGGGGTGTTTTCCTCCGGCGAATAGGCAAAGCAGCCCAGGCGGTCAAAGCGCACGGCGCGCACAAAATCGCACAGTTCGGCGTATTCGGCCTCGGTCTCGCCGGGGAAGCCCGCAATCAGCGTGGTGCGCAGCGTCAAATCGGGGATGGCGGCGCGCAGGCGGCGGATGGCGTCCTCGATATCGGCGCGGGAGCCGCGGCGGCCCATGGCGGCCAGCACGCGGTCGTCGCAGTGCTGGATGGGCAGGTCGAGATAGGGCACGACCTTTTCGTTGCGCTGCATGGCGGCGATGAAATCATCGGTGATGCGCTCCGGGTAGGCGTAGAGGATGCGTATCCAGCGGATGCCCTCGACGGCGTTGAGCGCGTCGAGCAGCGCACAGATGGCGCCGGGCTGTCCCCAGTCTTCGCCGTAGGCGGTGGGGTCCTGCGCGACGACGATCAGCTCGCGCACGCCCTCCCCGGCCAGCCAGCGCGCTTCGGCCACGCACTCCTCCAGCGGGCGGGAGCGCAGCGGCCCGCGGATGAGCGGGATGGCACAGTACCGGCAGCGGTTGGAGCAGCCTTCGGCCACCTTTAAGTACGCGTAGTGCTGCGGGGTGGAGATGACGCGCGGCCCGCCCAGCGGCATCGCGGCCTTGGGGCCGTAGCTTTCGACACGGCCCGCGCCCGCGGCGCAGACGCGCTGCAAAATTTCCGGCAGCGCCGCGTTGGAGCCAATGCCCACGACGGCGTCGACCTCCGGCATTTCGGCGGCGATCTGCTGTTTGTAGCGCTCGGCCAGGCAGCCGGTCACAATGACCTTGAGGTCCGGGTTCTGCTGCTTGTAGCCCGCGGCCAGGAGGATGTTTTCGATGGCTTCCTCCTTGGCGGACTGGATGAAACCGCAGGTGTTGACGATGATGGCGTCGGCCTGCGCCGGGTCTGCGACCGTGGTGTGCCCGGCTTTGAGCAGCGCGTGGGTGAACACATCGGCGTCGACCTGGTTTTTGGGGCAGCCGAGCGAGATGATGGCGATGTTCATGGAGTCACCTTTACCAAAAAAGAGTTCAGAGTTTAGAGTTGAGAGTTTAGATATGGTGGAACGCCGCCTGCGGCGGCGCGAAAATGCGGCGGAGAGGTGCGTTCCCGGGCCGGAAGCGCTGCGGCGCGGCGGGGTTTCCCGGTGCGGAAACAGCGCCCGGGCGCGGCCATTCCTCATTCCTCATTCCCCATTTCCAATTCTTCCACCGCTTCCCCCACCGCGGCCTTGATGACGCTGTGGGAGAAGCCGCGGCGGGCCAAAGCGGCCATGACCTGCTGCGTTTTGCCTTCGGCCAGCTTGCGCGCATACTGCCGCGCAACAAGCGCGCGGGCGCTGGCGAGGTCGGGGTCCTCCCCCGCTTCGGCGGCGTCCTCGGGGCGCAGCGCTTCGACGGCCGCCGCGGCGGTTTCGCGGTCGACGCCCTTGGCGGCCAGGTCCTGCAAAATTTCGCGGCGGCTTTTGCGCTTGCGCAGCAGCTCGGCGGCGCGGCGGCGGGCAAAGCCCGCGTCGTCCAGCAGGCCCAGCTCGCCGGTTTTGGCCACGGCGGCCGCGGCGGTGTGGGGGTCGAACTTGCGGCAGAGCTTCTGGTACAGTTCGCCCGCGGCGTGGTCGCGCAGCGCCAGCAGGTCCATGGCTTTGTCCAGCGCGCGGCGGGCGTCGCTTTTCTGCCGCAGGTCGTAAATTTCCGCTTCGGTCAGCTCGTCGCCCGCATGCAGGGCGCACGCCGCAAAGGTGTCTTCGTCGAGCGAAAAGGCAAACTCGCCGTCAAAAAACAGCGCGTAACGCCCGCGTTTTGTCTCGGTGATGGCGGTCAGGGTGGGCATCAATCATCCACCATGATGTCCAGGTCCACCTCGCTGCCGGTGGTCGCGGGCGCGGCGGCGTCCGCAGCCGGGGCGGCCGGGGCGGGCGCGGCGACCTTCTCGACCGGCTTGACCGTGCCTTTCTTGCCCGCGGCGATCAGGCGGTCGGCGTTGTCGCGCACCTGGGTCTCGATCTCGGCGGCAATGTCCGGGTTGTCGCGCAAAAACTGCTTGGCGTTGTCGCGGCCCTGGCCCAGGCGGGTCTCGCCGTAGTTGAACCAGGCGCCGCTCTTCTGCACGATGCCGAGCTTGACGCCGAGGTCGATGATCTCGCCGACCTTGGAGATGCCTTCGCCGAACATGATGTCGAACTCGGCCTCGCGGAACGGCGGGGCCACCTTGTTCTTGACGATCTTGGCGCGGGTGCGGTTGCCGGTGAAGGAACCGGTGGAGTCCTTGAGGCCCTCGATGCGGCGCACGTCGATGCGCACCGAGGAATAGTATTTCAGCGCGCGGCCGCCGGTGGTCACTTCCGGGCTGCCGTAAACGACGCCGACCTTTTCACGCAGCTGGTTGATAAAGATGCAGACCGTGTTGGTCTTGCCGATGATGCCGGTCAGCTTGCGCAGGGCCTGGCTCATCAGGCGCGCCTGCAGGCCGACATGGGAATCGCCCATCTCGCCCTCGATCTCGGCGCGCGGCACCATGGCGGCGACCGAGTCCACAACAATGGCGTCGATCGCGCCCGAGCGCACGAGCGCTTCGCAGATCTCCATGGCCTGCTCGCCGGTGTCGGGCTGGCTGACCAGCAGGCTGTCGATGTCGACGCCCAGCGCGCGCGCATAGGTGGGGTCCAGCGCGTGCTCGACGTCGATGAAGGCGACTTCGCCGCCCTTCTTTTGCGCTTCGGCCAGCACATGCAGCGCCAGCGTGGTCTTGCCGGAAGATTCAGGCCCGTAAATTTCGATGATACGGCCGCGCGGCAAACCGCCGACACCCAGCGCCATATCCAGCCCCAGGCTGCCGGTGGAGATGGAATCCACCTGCATGGCGATGTTGGCGCCCAGCTTCATGACGGCGCCCTTGCCGAACTGCTTTTCGATCTGGGCCAGCGCGGTCTCCAGCGCGGCTTTTTTGTCCCCGGCCGGGGCGGTGGCGACGGTGTTTTTGCTCTCTTTTTTCGCTGCCATTTGGGTTCTCCTTTTCAGCCCTGCGCAGGGCGGTCGTTTTCAAAATCAGGGGGGTTCCCTGTGTTGTCTTTCGTTATGTATTATACCCTTTGCGGGCGGCAATTACAACCATTTGTTGTAGATTTGCGTCAGAAAGTCCGCTTATTCGGGCTTTTGCAGCGCGATCACGCGGTCGTTGCCGCCGTAGTCGCGGCGGCAGGCGGCGTTGACCCAGCCGTTTTGCCGCCCAAGCGCGAGCACGGCCTGCCGCTGGGCGCAGCCGATCTCCAAAACAAGCCAGCCGCCCGGGCGCAGCACGCGCTGCCACGGGCCGGTCAGGCAGCGGTAAAATGCAAGGCCGTCCGGCCCGCCGTCCAGCGCGCAGGCCGGTTCGCGGGCAGTCTCGGGCTGCAGAGCGGCCATCTCGGCCGCCGTCAGATAGGGCGGGTTGGACAGGATGAGGTCGGCGCTGCCCGCGGGCCATGCGCGCCAGGCGGCCAGCACATCCGCTTCGCAGACGCCCACGGCCGCGCCGGGCAGCGCCCCGGCCGCGTTGCGGTACAGGTACCCGAGCGCCGCCGGGCTGTTTTCCACGCAGGTCACGCGCGCGCCGGGGTAAAAGCGCTTGACGCCGAGCCCCAGGCAGCCGGTGCCCGCGCAGAGGTCGAGCACGGCCGGGTCCGGCCGGGCGGCGGCGCGCAGAAGCTCGAGCGCAGTCTCGCAGACGATCTCGCTGTCGGCGCGCGGGCAGAGCACGCCGGGGCCGACGGCGAGGGTAAAGTCGAGGAAATCCCACTGCCCGGCAATGTACTGCAGCGGTTCGCGCGCACAGCGCCGCGCCGTCAGCGCCGCCAGGCGGGCGGCCGCAGCGGCGGGCAGCGGGGCGGCGTCCAGCCGCGGGTCGCGCCCGGCGGCCAGGCGGTAGAGTTCGCGCGCGTCAAAATCGGCGTCGGGCACACCGGCCGCTTCCAGCTGCGCGCGGACCGCGCGCAGCGCGGCGCGCGGGGCCAGCCCGGCCAGCTGCGGCTCAGTCATGGCCCCAGGCCGCCTGTTCCGGCGTTGCGGGCAAAACGGGCGTGACCGCCGCGATGGCGATCTCGATCATATCGTCCTCCGGTTCAAACACGGTCAGGCGCTGCAGCCACAGCCCCGGCTGGGCCACGGCGCGCGCCAGCGGGCTGTGGCTGCGCCCGGCCCACTTGAGCGCCTCGTACGAGATGCCGACCAGCAGCGGCAGCATCGCGAGCTTGTACAAAACGCGCAGGCCGGTGCTGGTCCAGGGCAGCACGGCGTAGAGCACGATGCTGATGAGCAGCACAAGGATCAGAAAACTGGTGCCGCAGCGCGGGTGGAACCGCGTGCAGGTGCGGATGTTTTCCACGGTCAGCGGCAGCCCGGCCTCGTAACAGGCGATGGTCTTGTGCTCCGCGCCGTGGTACTGGAACATGCGGTGGATCTCCCGCGTGCGGGAGACCAGCGCCATGTAGCACAAAAACAGCGCCAGTTTGATGAGCGCTTCCAAAATCACGCGCGGCCAGCGCCCCAGCGCAATGAACCGGCCCAGCAGGCCGGTGAAAAACGTGGGCAGGAACAGAAACAGGAACACGGCCAGCGCCACACCCAGCAGCGCCGCGGCCGCCATGAGGAAGCTCTGGAAGCGCGGGCCGGTGTGTTCTTCGACCCAGCGGTCGAACTTTGTCTGTTCGGCCTCCTGTTCCTCCTCGGTCAGGGCGATATCGGCGCTGTGCGAAAGATATTTGTACCCGGTGACAAGGTTCTGCACCATATTGCAGACCCCGCGCAGCAGCGGGACTTTGTTGTACCAGCGGGTATGCACCGGTTCGCTGGTCAGGTCGATGGTGCCGTCCGGGCGGCGCACGGCGCAGGCGATCTTTTCGGGGCCGCGCATCATGATGCCCTCCATCAGCGCCTGCCCGCCGACGCTGGTGCGGAATTTCTCGGTCGGTCGGTTGGTTTGGTTTGACATATAGTTGCCTTTCCATCAAAACATATTATGGCTGGTCAAAATGAGGAATTAGGAATGAGGAATTGTGGTGCGCGCCGCCGCAGGCGGCGCGGCGCAATATATACGCTCTGTCAGATCGGTTCGTGCAGGTGCTCCTGCCCGGGGTGGTAGACAGGCAGCGTGATGGACACGGTGGTGCCCTGGCCCAGCGCGCTGGCGATGTCCACCGTGCCGCCCAGCGACGTGACGATGGCTTCGACAACCGCCAGGCCGATGCCCGACCCGCGCACGGCGTTGTGCGCCTTGAAGAATTTCTGGCGGACTTTGTCCAGGTCTTCGGGCGGGATGCCGCGGCCCTGGTCGCGCACGGCGACCACGACGGCCGCCGGGGTGCGCGACAGCGTCAAAAAGATGGCCCCGCCGGGCGGGGAGTATTTGATGGCGTTGTCCAGCACATTGATGAACACCTGCCGCAGGCGGGCCGGGTCGGCCCAGACCGGGTAGGGTTCGGGCGGTTCTTCGTAGACAAGGCGCAGGCCCTCCTGGCGGATGCGCCCCTCCACAAACAGCGCCGCGTCGGTGGCTTCGGCCACAAGGTCCAGCACCTGGCATTCCAGCCGGATGCCGTTTTGCAGGCGGGAAAAATCGAGCAGCTCCTCCACCATCTCATACAAACGGTCGGTCTCGGCGCCGATGACCTCGAGCCCCTTGCGGTAGTTGGGGTCGCCGGGGTCGTGCAGCGTGCCGATCGTTTCGACCCAGCCCTTGATGCTGGTCAGCGGCGTGCGCAGCTCATGGCTGACCGAGGAGATAAACTCGTTTTTCATGCGCTCGGTCTCGGTCAGGTGCTCGGCCATCTCGTTGATGGTATGGCACAGGCGGCCGATCTCGTCGTTGTAGCGCGCGTCGGGCAGGCGGGTCTGCAAGTCGCCGCCCGCAATGCGGTGGGCGATGGCTTCGACCTGGCCCAGCGGCCGCACGATGGAGCGGATGAAGAACAGCCCGCTCCACACCATCAGGCCGAGCGCCGCCAGCACGACGCCGGCCGAAACGCCGAGCAGGCTCCACCACTGGCGGTCGACCAGCGTCAGGCTGGTGACAAGGCGCATGGCGGTGATGGTCCCGGCCGCATAGGGTACCAGCGCGGTCACGGCCATGACGCGCTCGCCGTCCGGCGTGCGGAAGATCACGCTGCCGATGCCCTCGGCGCTGGTCAGCGCGCGGGAATAATCGGCCCCGGAGGCCAGCAGGTTTTCGTTGCTCATGCCGCTGGCCGTGGCCAGCACCGTGCCGCCGGAGCCGAGCAGCATGAACTCGAACTTGTCCTTTTCGTCAAACTGCTCGACCGCGCGGCGCAGCGCCGCCGCACGGCTGTTGGCGGTGGCGTCGGTATCGCCCGCCGTGCCGGTGGCCTGCAGGCGGCCGATGATGGTGGTAAAGCGGCTGATGAGCGCGCTTTCGGTGCTGCCGTAAAGGTTCTGGTAACAAAACGAGAGGAACAGCGCTTCGGCCAGCACAAGGACCAGCACGCTGATAAGCAGGCTGCCGCGCAGCCAGCGGCGGGTGATGCTCTGCATACGCGGCACGACCTTTCCGGGTGAGATTTTATCGGAGGCAATCTCCGCTTGCCGGGGCGTTTGCCACGGCGCAGGGTTCCCCGGGAGGGGCATGCCCCTCCCCTACGGTCCCCCCCCGGAACAGCCAGCCAAACCGCCGGGCCGTCCGCTCCCCGCGCATGGAACCCCAAAAATTCCTAATTCCTAATTTCTAATTCCCTCACGGGTTCCACCTGTACCCATACCCCCACACGGTCAGGATGTGGGCGGGGCTGCTGGGTTCGTCCTCGATCTTCATGCGCAGGCGGCGGATGTTGACGTCGACGATCTTGACATCGCCGTAATAGCCGCCGCCCCACACGCCTTCCAAAATCTTTTCCCGCACGAGCGCAGTGCCCGGGTTGCGGAAGAACAGCTCCATGATCTGGAATTCGACCTGGGTGAGGTCGATGGGCTTGCCCGCCTTGTACAGCACGCGGCTCTTTTCGTCCAGCACAAAGCTGCCGCTGACCAGCTGGTCCGGGCCTTCGCCGCGGGTCTCCCCGGCGTTGCGGTGCACGCGGCGGGCCAGCGCCTCGATGCGGGCGATGAGCTCCGAGACCGAGAACGGCTTGGTGATGTAATCGTCCGCGCCGATGGACAGCCCGCGGATCTTGTCGCTTTCCTGGCCTTTGGCCGAAACGATGATGATGCCGATGTCGGCGTCGTCGCGGCGGATGGTCTCACACAGCGAAAGCCCGTCCATACCGGGCAGCATAATGTCGAGCAGCGCCGCGTCGCAGGGCGGGTTCTGGTGCAAAAGTTCCAGCGCGCGCTCGGCGCTGGGGGCTTCCAGGACCTCCCACCCGGCCATGCGCAGGTTGAGCACCTCCATCTCGCGGATGCTGTTTTCGTCTTCCACGACAAGAACTCTTTTCATTGTCGAACGCTCCTTTCGCCGTCAGCGCAGTACCGTCACGCCGCTCACGATGTCTTCGATGCGCAGGCCGTGCGTCTCATGGATGACGCGCGCCTGCAGCTGGCGGCCGCCGATGTTGGCCACACGGCGGTAGGCGGGCTCGCCGTCTGCCGCTTCGGCTTCCTCCTCTTCCTCGGCCGGGTCGACAAGGCGCAGCTCGCAGTAGGTTTCGGTCCCGGCCAGGTCGCACACGAACCAGCCGTCGCCCTCAAAGTTGCCGCGCAGCTGCACATTGCCGTGCAGCGCGTCGGGCAGGCGCAGGAAAAAGCGGTACTCGCTGTCATAAACGCCAAAAATGTTGTTGCCGCCCGCCGCGGTGGCGTAGTCCCGCCAGAGCAGAAAGCGCAGGCGGTTCTCCATCGAAGCGCCGAGCTCGCCGCCGTCGGTGATCTCGGTCGGGATGTCGATGTCGCCGTCGCCGTCCAGGTCGGTGCTGAGCAGGTGCAGGTCATAGCGCAGCGTGGCGCGGTACAGGTCCGCGACGCCGGGCGGGGTGTAGGTCTTTAAAAAGCCGCTCTCATGGTCGTACAGGATGATGGACGAAACCAGGCTGTTCGCGCCGGTTCCGGTCCAGCCGTCCAGCACGAGCCAGGTCACGCCGCCCGGGCCCTGCCCGGCCTGCAGGCCCGCGCAGCCGCTGTAGGTGCCTTCGCCGACGGCGAGGGTCTGCGCGGCCAGGAAGGTATCGCCGCCGGTATAGGTCAACAGCTGCAGGCTGATGCCCTCGTTCTCGGCCTCGGTGGGCAGGGCGAGGACCAGGTCCTCGGTGCCGTCGCCGCTGCCGGTCATATCGGCCAGGATCATGTTGGTGTACGCCTGCTGGTTGACGACCTGCAGCGTCTCGTCCGCCGTATAGAGATAGACCGCCATATAGCGGTCGCCCTGGGCGCTGTCGTAGCCGACAAGCAGCTGCTGCGAATCGGCGTCGCGCAGGTGGGCGTAGTTGACGCTCTCCACCTCGCCCGAAAGACCTTCGACCTGCCGGGAGACACGCCAGCCGCCCGCGTCCGGCTCCAGGATGGCCAGCCAGACATTGGCGCCGCTGGATTCGGCCGTGTAGAGCACGGCGGCTTCCTCGGCGCCGTCGCCGTCCCAGTCGCCAAACAGAAACGGCGAAAGGAAATCGCCGGTGGCCGGGTAGCGCAGCGTGGCCACGCCGCCCAAATAGCTGTTGAGCGCTTTCTGCACGGCGCTGGCCTCGCCCGAAAGGCGCGGGGCGCGCAGCAGGCTTTCGATATCGGCCCCGGGCAGGCCGCTGCAGCCCGCCAGCGCCAGCGCCGCCAGGCAGGGCGCGGCCGCGCGGCAAATTTTTGTGCGCATGGCGCGCCCCCCCTCCAGCCGCGGTCCTGCGGCAATGATACACTTTAGTATACCACAAAGCGCGTTTTACCGCAATCCTGCCGCGGCGCGGCGCGCGGGGGCAAAATGCGGCCCGGCGGCGCGCGCAATCTTTTTTTGCAAAGCATGCTTGACAAATTATGCAAAGTTTGCTATGCTAAAACTGCAAAGCAAGCTTTGCACATGCCCGGCCGGGCAAAAGGATGTGATCTGCTGTTGAAAACCAGTATCCCCGCGCTGCGCAAGGCGCGCAAGCTCAGCCAGCAGGAGCTGGCCGACGCGGTCGGCGTCACGCGCCAGACCATCACCAGCATCGAGGTGGGCAAGTACACCGCCAGCCTTGAGCTGGCCTACAAGATCGCCCACTATTTCGGGCTTACGATTGAGGAAGTGTTCGACTTCAGCCAAGTGGAGGTGTGACCCATGTTGTTCCGTTCCCTGTTTACCGGCGTCCCCGCCGACCTCAACGCCTACCGCGCCCGCCTGCAGGCCGCCATGCGGCTGTACGCAGCGCTGGCCACGCTGGGCGCGTTCACGTTGCTGTTCGGCGTGCTGGGCGTGCCCGCCCTGCTGCCGGAGGGCGGCAATGTCGAGTATTTCAGCGGCTTTTACTGCGGCATGGGGACCGGCCTGGCGCTCGGGTTCCTGGTGCTGATCCTGCGCACGCGCCGCCTGCTGCGCAATGAAGCCGCCCTGCGCCGCGATTTCACCAAATATACCGACGAGCGCAACCGCGCCATCCGCCACCGCGCCCTGCTGGCCGCCGGGGTCACGCTGTTCTTTTTTCTGTACATCGCCATGCTGGTGGGCAGCCTGTTCGCCCCGGCGCTGTTCGGCTTCTCGCTGGCCGGCGTGCTGGCTTTCGCGCTGCTGTTCGGCGTGTTTCAGCTGTATTACAGCCGGAAGCTGTAATTTCCAAGCGGCCGCCCCCCCTCAGCCTCCCTTGTCAAAGGGAGGTGGCACGGCCGCAGGGCCGTGACGGAGGGATTGTCTCACGGCTGACTGTCGTTTCAAAGAAGCGACATGACGGAGGGATTGTCTCACATTTAAATGTCGCTTCCGGGAACAGCAGGCTGCCGGAGGGCAATCCTCCCGATTTCCGCTCTCGCCCCCTGACAGGGGCCTATAACGGGACACGCCCGGCGGGCAAAAGCCGCCGGGCGTGTTTGTGTTTATTTACCGGTCAGCAGCCCCACCGCGCGGGAGGTGCCGAGGCGGTCGGCGCCGAGGTCGAGGAATTTTTCCATATCCTCCACCGTCGAAATGCCGCCCGCGGCCTTGATCTTGCAGCGGCCCGCGACATGTTTGGCGAACAGCTCGATATCGTGGAAGGTCGCGCCGGCGGTCGAGAAGCCGGTGCTGGTCTTGATGAAATCGGCGCCCGCTTCGGGCACGATGCTGCACATTTTGATCTTTTCCTCGTCGGTCAGCAGGCAGGTCTCGATGATGACTTTGAGGACCTTGTCCCCGATGGCCTGCTTGACGGCGGCGATGTCTTCGCGCACGGCGTCGTACTCCTTATTTTTCAGGCGGCCGATGTTGATGACCATATCGACCTCCTCCGCGCCGTTTTCAACGGCGGTGCGCGCTTCAAAGCACTTGCTGGCCGTGTCCATCGCGCCGAGCGGGAAGCCGACGACGCAGCACACCGGCACGCGCCCGGCCAGGTATTCGGCCGCCTGGCGCACATAGCAGGTGTTGATGCACACCGACGCCGTGTGCCAGCGCAGCGCTTCGTCGCACAGCGCCTGCACCTGCGGCCAGGTGGCTTCCGGCTTGAGCAGCGTGTGGTCGACTTTGGCGAGGATTTCTTCCTTGCTGTAATGGCTCATTGGAACTGTTCCCCCTTTGCACAGCGTTTGCACAGCCGGGCCTGGTGCATGCCGACGCCCGAGAAGATGACGGCCAGCACGCCGCAGGTGACGGCGATGATGCCGAGGACCAGGCCGGTAACGCCCAGCCCGCCGCCGCGGACCCTGTTTTTCATAGAGGATGCCTCCTTTTTTTGTTTAAGAGTTTAGAGTTTAGAGTTTAGAGTTTAGATAAGGTGGACCGCCGCCCTGCGGGCGGCTCAAAAAATATAAGAGAAACTTTATGGCCGTATTTTGATCGCGGCCAAAGGCCGCGTTCCACATCTTAACTCTAAACTCTGAACTCTTCACTCTGTAAATCGTTTTCGCCTATTTTTTGGCGAAGATCAGCACTTTGGAAAAGACGTAGTTCGAGACGATGACCACGATCTGGCTGAACAGCTTGACCAGGTTGGCCCACAGCGCGGCGGACATAAAGCCGATGGAGGGGCCCAGCAGCGTGACGCCGCCGAACATGATGAGCTGGTCGACCACGGCCGTGAGGATGCGGCAGCTGACGAACTTGCCGAATTCGCCCCAGGCGGCGCGCCCGTGGGCGCGGCTCTTGAACACAAAGGTGCGGTTGGTCCAGTAGGCGAACAGGATGCACAGGGCGTTGTTGAGCACATTGCCCACCCCGGCCGCGAACGCCAGCCCGCCCAGCGCCTGGAAGATGTTGAGCAGCACAAAGTTGAGCAGCGTGGCCAGCCCGCCGAAAAACAGGTAGCTGATCTGCTCATAGTACTTTAAAAACAGCTGTTTGAGTTTCTGCATACGATTCCCTGTAAAAAAGGAGCCCGCCTGTTCCCAGGCAGGCTCCCAGTGTGTTTTGGGGTCCGTTCGGAACTTATTCCGCGCTGTCCTCTTCGGCTTCGTCGCCGCCCTCGGGCAGTTCGCCCTCGCAGGCTTTCATGGACAGGCTGATGCGCTTGCGGTCAAAGTCGACATTGATGAGCTTGACGCGCACTTCATCGCCGACCTTCAGCACGTCGCTGACCTTGTTGACGCGGTCGCTGCTGATCTCGCTGATGTGGACAAGGCCGTCCACGCCCGGCAGGATGCGGACGAAAGCGCCGAACTTGGTGATCGAGACGACCGGGGCGGTGAACTCGCTGCCGATCGGGTACTCGTTCTTAAGCTGCTCCCAGGGGTTGTCCTCTTCCTTCTTGTAGCCGAGGGAAACCTTCTGGTTCTCGGGGTCGTAGCTCTTGACATAGACGTCGATGGTATCGCCGACCTTGACGACCTCGGAAGGATGCTTGATGTTCTGCCAGCTCAGCTCGCTGATGTGGCACAGGCCGTCCACGCCGCCGACGTCGACAAAGGCGCCGTAGGAGGTCAGGCTCTTGACAACGCCCGCGTAGTGCTTGCCGACTTCAACGCTCTGCCAGAACTCTTCGCGCTTGACCTTGTTCTCCTCAGAGGTCACCTTGTTGATGGAGCCGACGATCTTGCGGCCCGCGCACTCGGTGATATACAGGCGGACATGCTGGCCGACGAGCTTGGTGTAGTCCTCGTCACGGCGCAGGGTGGCCTGGCTGCGCGGCACAAAGACGCGCACGCCCTTGACGTTGACGACAACGCCGCCCTTGTTGGCTTCCATAACGTCGCCTTCCATGATGGTGCCGTTCTCGCAGGCTTCGGACACGTCCTTCATGCCCTTCTGCGCTTCAAAACGGACGCGGGAAAGGGTGTCGACGCCTTCCTGGTCGTTGGTCTTGACAACCACGAGATCCAGCTCGTCGTCCACCTTAACAAGGTCTTCCATCTTGGCGTTGGGATCATGCGTCATCTCGCTGAGCTTGACGATGCCGGTGTGCTTGGAACCGTCGATGCCGACGACGCACTCGGTGGGGGAAACGCTGATGACCTTGGCTTTAACGATCTTACCTGCGTACAGGGGCTTGGCCTCGGATGCCTCCAGCATCTCGGCAAAGCTCATGTCGTCACGGATTTCTTCACACATACAGTTAAGTACCTCCTCAATTATAGACGAAGGCGTTGAAGCCCCAGCCGTTACGCCCACCGTTTCGGCGCCCCGCAGCCAGGTTCGGTCGAGTTCATCAGCCGTCTCGACCGTGATGGCGGCGGTGTGCCGGGCGGCGACCTGCAGCAGCTTTTGGGTATTGGAAGAATGATGACCACCAATGACAATCATACGATCGCATTTTTGGCTGAGGTCTTCCGCTTCCTGTTGCCTCGCCCACGTTGCATTACATATTGTATCAAATATTTTGGCTTTTGTACACCACTTTTTCAGAAAAGCTTTGCAGTTTTCCCAGCTTTGCACCTGAAACGTGGTCTGCGCCACCACATAGATGGATTCTTGTTGTTGCAGGAACTGTTGTAAATTCTCGAGTTCCTCCTGCCCGGAGAACACCCGCACCGCGCCGGTCGTGTGCCCCACGATACCCTGCACTTCGGGGTGGCTGGCGTCGCCCGCCACCAGCAGCAGCGCGCCGCATTTACCTGCCTCTTCAGCAATTTTATGGATTTTTGAAACAAACGGGCAGGTGGCATCGTGAAACGCCAGGCCGCGTGTGTTGATTTTTTCGTAGACCTGCGCCGGGACGCCGTGGCTGCGGATGACGACCTCGTAGCCGTCCGGCACATCGTCGAGCGAATCGCAGGTCAGCGCGCCTTTGTGTGCAAGGTCCGCAACGACCTGGGGGTTGTGGATCAGCGGGCCCAGCGTGGCGACTTTGCGCCCCTGGGCCAGCAGGTCGTAGGTCAGCTTGACGGCGCGGTCGACGCCGAAGCAGAAACCGGCGGTCTTAGCAAGCAGGATCTGCATGGTTTTCTCCTTTATCCTCCTGCGGCGCGGGCTGCGCCAGCGGGTCGCGGTCAAAGTGGTGCTGCGCGTAGAGTTCCTCGAGCTGGGCCGTCACCTGGGTGCGCAGCGCGCGCAGCTGGCGGACTTCATGGCGCGGGTCGTCGGGCTTTGCCTCCCCGGCAGGGATCAGCTCCCCAAAACAGATGCGGATGCGGCAGAACAGGTGCATGCGGGCGTCCGGCGTGTCGTAGATGATGCGGCAGGGCAGGATATCCGCCCCGGCCTTGGCCGCAATGACGAACGCGCCGCTTTTCAGCTTGCCGAGGCGGCCGTCCTTGCTGCGCGTACCTTCGGGGAAAACAAGGACCTTGGTCCCCCGTTTGCACTCGGCAATGACGCGGTCAATCGTCTCGGTGTCGCCCTTGCCGCGGTCGATGGGCACGGCCCCCAGGCAGCCCAGGAACCAGCCGATGAAGGGGTTTTTGAACAGCTCCTTTTTGGCCAGGATGCGGTAGCGGCTGAAGTCGAGGATCATGCCCAGCACAAAGACCGGGTCAAAGTCGGAGATGTGGTTGGGCGCCAGCACGACGGCGCGGTCCCGCGGGACTTTGTCGAGGCCGACGACCTCGATGCGCCAGAGGATGTGGATAAGAACCCAGACGATCGGCAGGATGATCCAGTAAAGAACCATGATGTTGCACCTTTTCCTTTGTTTTTTCAGTCCCGCGCCAGGCGAGCCCGGCGTTTACGCAATGTGCTCGAGCACCGTCTTTTTCAGCAGCGCGTAGCTTTCCTCCAGGTCGATGGCGCTGGTGTCCAGCAGCACGGCGTCCGCGGCCTGGCGCAGCGGGGCGACGGCGCGGTGGGTGTCCTGGTCGTCGCGCAGGCGGATATCGGCCAGAACGGTGGCGTAGTCGGCCGCCTGCCCTTTGGCCTGCAGCTCGGCCAGGCGGCGCTGCGCGCGCGCTTCCGGCGTGGCGGTCAGGAAAATTTTCACCGTCGCATCGGGCAGCACGACGGTGCCGATGTCGCGCCCGTCCATCAGCACATTGCTGCGCGCGGCCAAAGCGCGCTGCGTTTCGAGCAAAAACGCGCGCACGGCCGGGTGGGCGGATACATCGGACGCCGCCATGCCGACCTGCTCCTGGCGGACTGTCTCGGTGACGTCCTCGCCGTTGAGCAGGATCTGCTGCGCGCCCTGGCCCGGGCGGATATCAAGGTGGATGTCCGGCAGCAGCGCCGCAACGGCGGCGGCGTCCTTGGTGTTTTGGCCCGCGCGCAGCGTGTACAGGCCGATGGCGCGGTACATTGCGCCGGTATCGACATAGACATAGCCGAGCTCGGCTGCCAGGCGCTTGGCCAGGCTGGACTTACCGGCCCCGGAAGGGCCGTCGATGGCGATGGAAATCATGGGTTTGCCCCCTTTTTTTAATGAGGAATTAGAGATGAGGAACCGGAGCGGATTAGAAATTAGGAATTAGGAATGATGGTGGAAGCGCGCTGCGCGCGCAAAAAATGCGAACTTTGCGGCTGTTTTTTGAGGCGGCCGCAGGCCGCCGGTCCACAACAATCCCTCATTCCTCATTCCTCATTTCTCATTTTCGGTTCCTAATATCTAATTCTTTCTCCGTTTCCCGCCCTGGCGGCGGCCTGCGCGGTGGACCAGGCGATCTGCAGGTTATAGCCGCCGGTGCGGGCGTCGACGTCGAGGATCTCGCCCGCAAAGTACAGCCCCGGGCAAAGCTTGCTCTGCATCGTTTTGGGGTCGACTTCGCGCACATCGACCCCGCCCGCCGTGACGACCGCGTGGTCAAGGTCGCCCAGCGCCGTGACCGGCACCTGCCAGTGCTTGCACAGCGCGACAAGCGCCTGCTTGTGCGCCCGCGTCAGCTGGGCGGCGCGCAGCGCCGGGTCAACGCCCCAGCGTTCGAGCGCCACCGGCCGCATCGAGTGCGGCAGCAGTTTGTCCAGCACCGCGCCCGCCCCGCGCGCGCCGAGCGCGGCCAGGTCGCGGGTCAGGCGGTCGTACAGCGCTTTTTCATCCAGCGCCGGTTTTAGGTCAAACTCAACGGTATAGCGGTGTTTGGCAAAGTCGCGGATATAGGTCGAGGCCGACAGCACCAGCGGCCCCGACAGGCCGAAGTGGGTGAACAGCGCTTCGCCCTGTTCGGCAAAGACCGGCTTGCCGTCCTCGAGCAGCGTCAAGCCGACGTTGCGCAGGGAAAGGCCCATCATGCGGCGGCAGGCGGCGTCCGGGCTGACCAGGCTGCACAGACTCGGCTGCGGCGGCACGATGGTGTGCCCGGCCTGCCGCGCCAGCGCATAGCCGGAGCCGTCGCTGCCGGTGGCCGGGTAGCTGACGCCGCCGGTGGCCAGCAGCACACGGCGGGCGCGGTACGCCCGGCCGCCCGCCACAGCGCCCGCGCAGGCGCCGTTTTCAATCAGCAGGCTGTCGGCGTTCGCCGCCACGACCTGCGCCCCGGCCGCGTAGGCGCGCAGCGCGGCGAGGATATCGGCCGCGCGGTCGCTCTGCGGGAAGACGCGGCGGCCGCGCTCGACCTTGAGCGGCACGCCAAGGCTTTCAAACAGCTGCATGGCGGCCGCAGGCGGGAACGCGAACAGGCAGGAATACAAAAAGCGCGGGTTGCGGCGCACATAGCGCAAAAATTCGCGCGCGTCGCAGTCGTTGGTGACATTGCACCGCCCCTTGCCGGTGATGAGCAGCTTCTGCCCCGTGCCTTTGGGGTTGTGTTCCAGCAGCGTCACGCGCTGCCCGGCCGCGCACGCGGCCCCGGCGGCCATCAGGCCCGCGGCCCCGCCGCCAATGATGAGCCAGTCAGACGTTGGCATCGCCGCGCCCCCTTCCTGCCGGGATCAGCACCGGCCACAGGCTGGCGTAGTTGAACAGCACGACCAGCGGGTGGACGGTGGCAAGGTACATGGTCGAAGTGCCGATGCCGAAGCTGGACACTTCGACAAAGGCGATCATGGCGCAGCGCAGCGCCGCAAACGCCAGCAGCACGACCGGCAGCGCCCACGCCAGCCGGCGCCAGCCAAGGTCCGCCACGCCTTTTGCCGCTTTCCCGAACAGCCGCGGCAGCGCGCGCAGCTGGCACAAAACCGCCAGCACAAAGCAGAGGGTCGTGAGCAGCGCCGCGCAAAGGCGCAGCGCATCGAGCAGCCGGAACACGGCTTTCTGCTGCGGGCTGTAGTAGGGCGTGTCCTTACCGGCTTCGGCCGCGGCGTTGAACCCGCAGCCGAGATACCCCGACCAGAGCGCGATGTCCTCCTCGGTGCCGATGGACCGCAGAGACTCGTACGGCGCGCAGTCCTGGAAGGTCAGCACCCAGTACAGGCTGCGGAAACATTCCTGCAAAGTCGGCAGGACATAGCGCGCGCGGATGGGCTGGGTGGTGCCGCTGCGCACGCCGGTATCGCCCGCGCGCACCGGCAGCGCGCCGCTGGCGCAGGCGGCGTTGATCTTTTCGGCCACCGCGGCCCAGTAGCTCTCGGCCCCGGCGGCGGAATCGTAGATGCCCTCAAACTGCGCGGCGCGGCGGATGGCCCAGTAAAAGCTGCCCGCGCGGTAATCCTCGAGCTCCGGGTCGCGGAAATCGTTGCGCATCTGCGGGTCCTCTTCCAGCCAGTAGGCGAGCGGTTCCAGCTCCGGTACCGCCTCGTACAGCAGCGCGCGGGCGTCGGCCGGTACGCTGAGCTGCGGTTCTTCGCTGGCGGTGGCGACGCGGCTCATCGCGCCCATCGCATCGGCAAACGAACCGGAAGAAAAATCCGACAGCGTAAAAACGCCGTAGTGCGTATAGTTGAGCGTGCAGAACGCCAGCACCCCGCCCGCCAGCAGGCCGTAGGGCAGCAGCTGCGCCGCCAGCGAAAGCCAGCGCCGCCGCCTGACGCACAGCACGGCCAGCGCCAGCGTGGCGAGCGCCGCCGCGGGCAGCAAAAACAGCCCGGCGTCCTCGCGGTCAAGATACCCGGCCGCCAGCCCCGCCCCGGCCGCCAACAGCCACGGCCACAGGCGCGGGGGCTTTGTTCCGGTTTGCGCCGCGGGGTTCTGCGCCGCGCGCAGCAGCGCCCCCGCAAAGCCCGCGAACACAAGCAGGCACAGCGCCGGGAAGATATTGTCCCGGTAAACGCGCAGCGTGTACGCCGCCCAGGACGAGGGCAGAAACGCAAGCGCCGCGTACAGCCCCAGCGTCAGCGTGCGGCCGTGCCCGGCCGTGGCCGCCGCCCACAGCGGCCGCAGCGCCGCCGCCGCCAGGCCCGCCGCCGCACACCACAGCGCCGCGCCCGCCGTCAGGTACGGCAGGTGCAGCGCATGCAGCAGCGCCAGCCACACCGGGAAGAACATCGCTTTGGACAGGGTCAGATAATCGTAGGCCCCCAGCCACTGGCCCGCCGTGATGGCGTTGGCGGCGCGGAACATGAGTTCATCGTCCAGCGGCGCGCCGCCGACCCAGGTGTACCCCTGCTGGAACGCCGTGACCGCCAGCCGCAACAGCGTAAGCGCCGCCGCCCACGCCCAGAACGCGCGCGGGGTGAGGGAGAGATTCAGTTTTTGGGAAGGGCGATACGGCATAAGGCAGCTCCCGGGCAAAACAGCAGTGTTCATGAGGAATTAGGAATGAGGAATGAGGAATTTCGGTTCCTAATTCATTTCTGTATCTTCTCAATGCTCTCGATCAGGTACCGCTGCTTTTTGAACACGAGGTCGACAAGCAGCGAAAGGTACTTGATGACGACGGTGAGGATGGCGAACACCCCGGCGAAGCCGAGGGTCAGCACGAACATCGTCGTGGTCCAGCCTTCGATCGGCTGGCCGGTGCAGAAGATGACGAGCGTGTAGACAAGCTCGACGAGGGCCAGCGCCATCATGACAAGGGCGATACCGGCGCTGAACTTGAACCCGGCGTCGGTGTACAGCACAAGGCTGTCTGCCGCCAGGCCGAACCGCCCGGGCGCGCGGCCCTGCAGGCGGCCGTCGAACTCGATATCGGTCATTTTCAGGCCGGACGCCGCATACGCCGCCTTGCGGTACGGCAGGTGCGGGCTGGTGGCGTGCACGCGGTTGATGGCCCGGCGCGTGACCAGCCGGAACGCGTCGGTGCGCAGGCGGTAGGCGCTGTGAGAGTTGGCGTTGAAAATCTTGTAGAACAGGCCGCTGCCGTCCCGCGTGCGGGCCGGGCAGACCGAAACGATATCGCTGCCGGCCTGCGCGGTCTCGTAGGCTTTGAAGATCAGCGCCGGGTCGTAGGGCGTCTCGGTCGAATCGAACTCATAGACATAGTCGCCGATGGCGGCGTCCAGCCCGGCGTTCATGCCGGTCTCCAGGCCCTGGCGCAGGCTCATGTGCAGGATGGTCAGCGGTTTGGGGCAGTTGGCCGCCCAGGCGCGCAGCGCCGCGACGGCGTCCGGGCCGGCCGCGTCGTCCACGGCGACAAGCTCATACTGCGCAAAGTGCGCTTCCAGCTCGGCCGCCAGCATTTCAAAAAACGGCACGGGGTCGGGCGTGGCCGTGCCCAGGTAGACGACCGCCGAAATAAAATTCTGTTCCTTGCTCGTTACGCTCATACGTTTAACACCTCATCGAGATCGTACACCGTATTGATCTTGCCGGACAGCACGCTGACCAGTTTGGGGCTTTCGTTCAGCACGCGCACCACCGTCGGGCGGGAGTCGTCGATCTCGCTGGCTTTCAAAATCGGTTTCATGCTGAAAAGGCTGCCCTTGTAGGAAAAACCGTATTCTTCCTTCAGGTATTTGCGCGCGAGCTGGCTCATGTAGGGCCAGGCCGTGGCCGGTTTGGCCGGGCATTCGTTGCAGTTGTACAGGCTGCCCGGTTTGCACCGCCCGCCGCTCTGCGCCTGGCACGGGAAAGTGGCGACGGTGTCGTAGCTTGTCTCGTGCGGGGTGAAGGTGACGCTGGTCAGGCTGTGCAGGCCGGTCTGGCCGAACGGCATCAGGCTGAAAAACGGCCCGTCCATAACCGTGATGCCGGTGTGCTTGAGGCTTTCATCCACTTCGCACAGGATGATCTCGCACTTTTCGTACTTGATCCCAAACGGCGGCAGGCCCAGCAGCGCGTGCACATCGTTGACGCCCGCATAGGTCGCGTTGAGCAGAAACGGCGCTTCGTCCACACGGTCGCCCGCCGTGACGCGCCAAACGTCGCCCGCCTGCTCGATCGCCTCCGGCTTGTGGCCAAAGCAGAGCTCGACGTTCGGCAAAGCGGCCAGCCGCTGCATGAACCAGTCTTTGAGCACCTGGGCGTCGTAGGTGTATTCGGTCGTCAAAAACGCGCCGTCGCACAGGCCCTCGTTAAAATAGCGGCCGGGGGCGACGTCGTCGCAGCGGATGCCCGCCGCCTGGCAAAAGCGCCGGAACGCCGGGGCGTCGGTCCAGGAAAAGTGGGCGCTGGTGGCGTAGACCTGGTCGAAGGCCGTGTGCAGGCAGAAGGCGTAATCTTCGCAGAAACGCTTGAAATAGTGGGCGCTCTTGATGGCGGTGGAGTAGCTGCGCGGATAGTGGTAGCCCATGTGCACGCGCGCCTGGTTGATATAGGTCGCCCGCATGAACGGGGCCGCGTCGCGCTCGAGCACCAGCACGCGCTGGCCCGCCGCGCCGCATTTGTGCGCCGCATACAGCCCGTACAGCCCGGCGCCCAGGATGATCTTGTCGTAAACCATAGTGTTCGGCCTTTGCTTGCGAAAATGAGGCGGATGCGCCATGGAGCAGGTCAAAATACGGCCCGGCGCGCCGCCCAATTCCTCATTCCTAATTTCTAATTCCTAATTTTTTCACTGCGGATTATACTTGCCTCTCGCCGCCGCCAGCAGTACCTTGAGCAGGTCGCTGTTGCCCTTGAAGCCCTTGATCTTGGTCGGGGTCGTGCCGCTGGCGGGGTAGGCGCGGGTGACGGGCACCTCGCAGGCTTTGAGCCCCAGCTGCGTGGCGCGGATACTGAGATAGGCCAGCAGCTCATACCCCATAAAGATCGGGCGCAGCGGCTGCACGGCCGGGTGGGTCAGATATTCGCGGCTGTAGGCGCGGTAAGCGTTGGTGGTGTCGGTAAACCACTGGTGCGCGGCGGCGCTGACGACCGGCGCATGGATGAGCCGCACGGCCAGCCAGCGCGCGGGCGGCGTGTGGATGGCCCGCCCGCCCCGGATGAAGCGGCTGCCCTGCACAAAGTCGTAGCCTTCCTGCAGTTTGGCGATGAATTTGGGCGCATCCTCGATGGAGTCCTTATTGTTGCCGTCGATGGTCAGCACGCCCTTGTACCCGCGCGCGAGCGCAAAGTGCAGCCCCATGCGCAGCTGCGCGCCCTGGCGGCCGCCGCTGGTTTTGACAAGCAGCGTGTTGACGCCGTAGAGCTTGAGCGTGTCTGGGTTCATGCTGCCGTCGGTGGAGCCGCCGTCGCACAGGATGATGTCGGCGGCGCGGTCGACGCCCGCCTTCTGCGCGCGGCCAAGCTCGGTCAAAATGCGCGCGCCCTCGTTGATGACCGGGATCAGCAGGCAGTAGTCGCTGCGGCGGGGGGCGAATTCGGCAACGGTATAGCGCACGTCAAACGGCTGTTTCATTGGAACACCTCCGCAATGGTCTGGATGGCGCTGAGCACCGGCGCGGTGGCGCCGGGGTTCGCCATCTCGATCGAGACAAAACCGCGGTAGCCGACCGCCTTGAGCAGCAGGGCCAGCTCCTCGTATTCGGGGCGGCGCCCGACCGGCGCCAGGCCCGGCATGCTGATGTGGATGTGGCTGACCCAGGCAAGGTCGGGGATAAAATCGCGCAGGCGCTCGCCGTTTTCGATCATGGCCCCCAGGTCAAGGTTGACCGCCAGGCCGGGGTTGTCCAGCCGCTTGACCAGCGCGAACACATCGGCCGTGCGGTTCAAGAAGTTCGTGTAGCGCGCCGTGTTCGCTTCAAGCGCCAGGCGCACGCCGTAGCGCGCAGCCAGGCGGCCCGCCTTGTCAAAAAAGACGTCGGCGGCCGCGGGGTCCGCCCCTTCGGGCAGGAAGCGGTTTTTGGGGCAGCCGAACACAAGGCTGGGGCAGTTGAGCGCATGGGCAAACGCGAACGCCTGCCCGGTATAGGCGAGCAGGTCTTCGGCCTGCGCAGGGTCAAAGATGCTGCCGGTCCGGCCGTACCAGATGCTCTGCATGCTGGGCACGCGCAGGCCCCAGCGGTTGAGCAGGTAGCCGCCGAACAGCGCCGCCGATGACAGGTTTTCATACGGCTCCTGCGGGAAGATGCGGGTGGGGGCGATCTCCAGCCCTGCAAACCCGGCCGCCCGCAGCGCCGCGTAAACGGTCTCGTCGTCCTCTTTGCCCCAGCCGATGTTGCTGGCGGCGAGTTGGATCTTGTCTGCCATGTTGCGCCCCCTTACTTCCAGTTTTCCAGAAAGCGGCAGATGTCGCGCAGCTCTTCTTCCCGGCTGCACAGGTAGCCGCCCTGCCCGCCCAGCAGCGCCGCGTGGCGGCTGCGCAGGTCGTAGTCATAGGGCGGGGCGGGCAGCTCGTTGCGCCATGTCCCGCCGGTGACGGCCGTGTACACCTGCGCGGCCGAGACGGGCGGCGTCGTCAGGTTGAGCAGCGTCAGCCCGGCTGCGCGCGCGGCCGTGATGTCGCGCCACAGGCGGCCCAGATTATAAAACTGGTAGCGGCTGCGGCTGTCGGTAAAGCAGAGGGCGTTGAAATCCGCCGCGGAAAACCACGCCTTGAGCGCCGCGGGGTCGGCCGTGCCGTTGAGCTTGTAAAAGCCGTTGTCCGCCGGGCTGTACGCCCCGGCCACAAGCGGGCTGCGTGCGGCCAGCGCGGCGTATTTGTCCGGCTTGAGCATGGCCGGGGTGACGGTGTGCAGGTCGTACAGGAAATTTTTGCGCAGCCCCCGGCCGTACAGCGCGGGCAGCCGCACGATGAGCGCCGCGGGGAAGTCCTCCCGCACCCAGGTTTCCAGCTGCAGGCGGTTGCGCCCGTAGGCGGGCAGGCCGCCGGTGGGCATCGGCGAGTCTTCATCCTTGCCGCGGCTGTCGGCATAGACGGCGATGGAGGAGATCAGCACAAGTTCTTTCGGCGCAATGCGGCGCAGGTTCTCGCGCGCGGCGGCCATCACGGCCAGGTCGGCTTCGGGGTCGGCGTTGGCCAGGAACATCGCCGCCGGGACGCCCGCATAGACGCACAGGTCCGGGGCCGTGCCGTACTGCGCGGCGATATCGGTGGAATGGCAGGCCGCGGCAAAGCCGTGCGCCGCGGCCAGGTTGCCGCCCACAAAGCCGGTCGAGCCGACAAGAAGATCCCGCACCGGCGCGCCCTGTTGTGTCTGTGCCATCCGGCAAGCCCCCTTTTTTGATATATTCGATGTTATAAAAACGGCGGGCCCCTGCCGGGCCGTGCGCGGCCCGGCGCCGCCCCGGGCACAGCCGCCCTGCAGCGTTTTGCCCATATTTTAGGCATTTTTGCGCCTTTTGTTCAAAGCCACAAAACGCCAGTGTAAACCTTGTTCATTATACCGGTTTTGGGGGCAAAAAGCAAGGCAAGCCGCGCCGGGCCGCCGCAAGCCCAACAAAGCCCGCCCGGGCGGCCAGAAGGGGCCGTGCCGGGCGGGCTTTGCCAGAAAAGAGAGGGGATTTCAGAAAGAAAGGAACCCTTATTCGCCGACGGCTTTGTTCGTCAGCATTGTGTGGGTCAGCTTGGCGATGTTCACCCCGCCCATGCGGGTCTCGCCCTGGCCCAGGCGCAGCACCCGGCTCTGGCCCTTGTACACCGGCTGCCACAGCGGCAGGCCGCCGCCGTTGGGGTTGCCGGTGGCGGCAAAGTTGCACAGGTACTGCACCATCTGCTCGCTGAGCAGCCGGTCCTTGGCGGTCATTGGCCGCCAGCAGTGGTCCAGCGTGCCAAACCAGTACCACAGGTCGCTGGAATGCCACGCGCCGTTTTCGTCGCCGGGCAGCCTGCGGTCAAAAAACCAGGCGTAGCTGGCCGGGCGGCCCTGGTCCGCCTGCAGGCGGCACCAGCCCTTGGCCATCTTGTGCACGATGGGCGGCACGATGTCCTCGCTGGTCGAGCCCATCAGGTAGGGCACGGCGCACTGGTCGCCGCGGCGGGCGGCCAGCGCGCCGTCGCGCGGGATCAGCTGCCCGTCGATGACCGGCGCGCAGTTCATGCCGCCCGTCAGCTTCTGCACGGCCTGCCAGGCCGCAAACAGGTCGGCCGCGGGCAGCGCGCGCAGCGCGGCCAGGCTGCCGCAGCCCGCGCGGCGGGCCACGCTCTGCCAGAAGGCGTACCGCTCCGGCGCGGGGGCGACCGTGCCGAAATGGGCGCTCACACCGCCGCCGCTCGACATCACAGCCCCGGCGATCAGGTCCTTAGCCAGCGGGGACAGGCAGAGCTGCTGCACGCTCATGGCCCCGGCGCTCTGGCCCATGACCGTGATGCGCGCGGGGTCGCCGCCAAAGGCCGCGATGTTGTCGTGCACCCACTGCAGCGCGCACAGCTGGTCGTACAGGCCGTAGTTGCCGGTGTGCCCGGCTTCGGCCGAAAGCTCCGGCAGGCAGGCGAAGCCCAAAGGCCCGAGGCGGTAGTTGATGGTCACGGCCACGACGCCTTTTGTGGGCCAGGCCGGGCCGTCGAAGTGTTTTTCGTTGCCGCAGCCGCCCGTAAAGCCGCCGCCGTGGATGTAGAACAGCACCGGCAGCTTTGCGCCCGGCGCGGCGTTTTCGGGCGTCCAGATGTTCAAAAACAGGCAGTCTTCGCTGTAGTCATAGTGTTCGCCTTCGCGGAATTCGTGGTAATAGAAGGCTTTTTCCGGCACCTGGGCTTCATCGTAAAAGCTGCGCGGCTGAAAGCAGGCCGCGCCGTAGGCGGTGGCCTGGTAGACGCCGTCCCAGTGGGTGACGGGCCGGGGGTATTCCCACCGCCCGGCGGTGGCGTAGCGGATGCCCTTGTAGGCGGCCACGCCGGGCCACTGGCAGCCGCAGCCCGCGATCTGCCCGCAGGGGGTCGTGCGTTCGTAGCTCATAAGCGCTCCTTACTTTTTGGCCCCGGCGCTCGGCATCCAGGGCTTGGCGGCCGCCACGGCGTCGTTGTAGCTTTCCAGCTTGCGCATCTGCGCAACGATGTGCGGCATGTCCATGTTGGCGACCATCTTGTTGATGATCTCAACGCCTTCGGCGGCCAGGCGGTCGCGGGTGGCCTCGTCCGGGATGGCCGTTGTCGACATGTGGTCGGTCTGCTCCGCAAAGCAGTAGCCGATGGCCGCGCTCTGGTAGGCCAGGCCGAACAGGTCGTTGAACGGCGCGCAGCTCTGCGGCTTGCGGTGCTCGAAGGCGGTGGTCAGCGGCACGTCCTCGAGCCGGCCCATCAGCTTGTAGGCCCCGACCGTGATGGCATGGAAGCTGTCGATGCTCTTGAACAGGTCGACACCGCTTTTGGTTGTCTGCATCATCAGGTCCAGGTAGAGGATGGGCACGCCGGTCTCGTCAAAGAAATCGCGCACCATCGGGCAGATGGTCATGTGGGCCGGGCCGTGGAAGCTCAGGTAGACCTGCCGCTTGAAGCCCAGGCGCAGAAGGCTGTGGGCAATGGCCGAAAGATAGTCGATGCCCTGCCGGATGGACACTTGCACGGTGCCCCGACCCGATGCGGTGGCCCCGGCGTAGAAGTAGGGCAGGCCGGTCAGCACCAGGCCGTCGCAGGCTTCGGCCATCTTGAGGGCATACGCCTCGCTGATGACCGTCTCGCTGTCCAGCGGGAAGCCGCCGTGCATCTCCACCGTGCCCACCGGCACGATGATGATATCGTTGTGCTGCAGATATTCCTCGACCTCGCTGTTGAGCAGCTTGGGCAGGATGCGGGTGCGGAGTTCCATTGTATACCTCCTTTTGAGGGTCGCGCGTTCCAACAGGACGGTACCGCGGCCGCGGGAAAATGGGCCGTTTTTTTCTGTATCCATCATAGCCCATCCGCCCCGGGCGGTCAACCGGACGCGGTTTTGAAAAAAGCCCCGGCGGAGCGGCCGCCGGGGACTACGGGGTGAAAATTTACTCAGCAGCAGACTTGCGGGCGGCCATGTCGGCGCGGATCTGCGGGGTGATGTTCCACACAAAGCGGAAGGCGATCCAGGAGCCGACCAGCGCGATGGCGGGGATCAGCACGCACAGCGCCTTGATGCCGGTGATGGTCCCGGCGCTCTGGGTGGCGGCGCCGGCCTGGTAGCCGATCCAGCCCAGCGCGGCCACGGCGGCCGAGTTGCCCACGGTCTGGCCGATGCGGCGGGACAGGTTGAACACGCCGTAGATGGTGCCCTCGGTGCGCTTGCCGGTCACATACTCGTTATAGTCGGTGACGGTGGCGACCAGGCCCCACTGCATGTAGATCGAAACGCCGCAGAAGCCGGAGGCGACGGAGCTCCAGACCATGTAGACCAGCGCGCTGATGTTCGTGACCATCATGGTGCCGAACAGGCCCAGGTAGCACACGGCGCCGATCAGCAGGCAGGCGCGGACCATCTTTTCCAGGCCGATCTTCTTGCTGATGATCGGGCACAGGAACAGGCTGACAATGCCCAGCACCATCGAGAAGGTGCTCTGGATGGACATGATGCCGATGTCGCCCAGAACGTCGCCGTACATATAGGTGCCCAGGGTGGAGGCCACATACTGCTGGGTGCAGATGCAGATGCCGTGGATGATGAGCGCGACGAACGCGCGGTTTTTGGTGAACAGGCGGCCGATGTCGCTGATCTTGATGCCGTCGCCCTTGCCGACCGCTTCGACCGCGGCCTGGTTGCGCTCCTCGGTCCAGAAGTAGTGCAGCAGGCAGAACACAAAGCCGATGACGGCGCAGATGGCGGAGCCGACGCCGAACGCGAAGGACGTATCGCCGTACTTGGCCAGCAGCTGGGGCAGGATCATCAGCGGCAGCACGTTGCCGATCAGCGAGCCGAAGCCGCGGGCGCTGGACAGGGCCGAACGCTCGGCGTCATTGTTGGCCATGGCGCCCAGCAGCGAGCCCATGGGGATGTTGAACATGGTGTAGCAGCCTTCGTACAGGATCTTGCAGAAGAACAGCACAACCAGCAGCGTGGTGCCCTGGAAGAAGGTAGGCACGGTCCAGAACGCGATGGCGGCCACGCAGAGCAGCGGCGCAATGCGCAGCAGCCAGGGGCGGAACTTGCCGTTCTTGTTGTGGTGCTTGGCGTAGATCTTGTCCATCAGGATGCCCATGAGCGGGTCGTTGACAGCGTCCCAGATATTCCAGATGAGCAGCAGAACGGCCAGCACCGTGTAATCGACCTTCAGCACGTTGGTGTAGTAGCGCGTGACCATCGCGCCCATCAGCGCAAAGGTCATGCAGCCGCCCAGGTCGCCGCACGCATAGCCGATCTGATGCTTGACGCTCAGTTCGTTTTTGGTGGCGGAAGATGCCATGGTTTGATTCCTCCTTAAAAAACCGCGAGAGTAAGACGAAAAAGCGCTGCGGCGGCTCCGGGCCCGCAGGCCGCCGCATCCTGGTCTTATTGTACCGCTGCGGTTCCTGCAAAGTAAATTGCAAAAACCGCATATTAGCTTGCATATCCGGCAAATGTATGCTACAATGCCAACAAATCCACCAAACAGAGGGGATCGTTTTTGTGAAAATGAGCCAAATGCGGGCGCTGACCGACACGCCGCCGGGCGCATCGCCCGCGCAGATGCGGGGCCTGATCGACGAGCGCCTGCGCGCGGCCGGGCACGACCCCAGCGCGCTGTACCAGGAGCTGGAGATGGACTCCCCCTATGTCGACACGCACGACGATGTCAGCCGAACGATGGACACGGTCAACCTGCACAGCCACACATTTTATGAGCTGCTGTTCGTGCGCGGCGGCAGCCTGCAGTATCTGCTGGACGCCCGCCGCTACCGCCTGCAGGCGGGGGACGTTGTGTTTATCCCGCCCAACACGAGCCACCGGCCGCTGTTTCTGGACAAGCTTGTGGAGCCGTACTCCCGCTTTGTGCTGTGGGTCAGCCCGCTTTATGCAGGGCAGCTGAACGAAGCCTTCCCGCAGGACGGGCTGCTGCCCGCCGAAGCGTTCGTGCTGCGCACGGCCGCCACCCCCTGGCAGGAAACGCTCGGCGCGCTGTTCCGCACCGGCGTGCAGGAAAACTACACCCGCGCCCCCGGCTGGGAGGCGGCGGTGCTGGGCAACACCATCCGGCTGCTGGTGCAGACGGCGCGCGCCCGCGCGGGCGAACACGCCCTGCGCCCCCAGGCCGAGCGGCAGGAGCTGCTGGACGCCCTGCTCGTCTACATTGAAAACCACCTGCAGGACCGCATCACGCTGGCCGATACGGCCCGGCGGTTCCTGGTCAGCGAGAGCAGCGTCAACCAGCTGTTCCGCAAGCGGATGAAGGTCAGCTTCTACCGCTTTGTCACCCAGCGCCGCCTCATTGCCGCCAAGGTGCTGCTGCAGGACGGCCTGCCCGCCGAGCAGATCAGCGCCCGGGTCGGCTTTGGGGATTATTCCTCGTTCTACCGCGCCTTCAAGCGCGAGTACGGCATCTCCCCCGCCGAATACCGCCGCCTGCAGGAGTAGGCGTTTGCCGCCCCGCGAACTTTGTAAAAAAAGGAGTTTTTCTGCCAATGCCTGTCCGCATGATCTGCAGCGACCTGGACGGAACGCTGCTGCCCTATGGGCAAAACGAAGTCAGCGCCGAGGCGTTCGCGCTGATCCGGGCGCTGCAGGCGCGCGGCGTGCTGTTCTGCCCGGCCAGCGGCCGCCAGTATGCCAGCCTGCGCCGCCTGTTTGCGCCGGTGGCCGATTCCTGCGTTTTTCTGTGCGAAAACGGCGGCGTTGTGTACCAAGACGGCCGCGTGCTGGCCAAGACGCCGATGCCGCGCGCCTTGGCCGAGGAAATCGCGTGGGACCTGTGGAACGGCAGCGGCGGCCGCGGCGAGGTCATGCTCTCGGGCGAGAACACTGGCTACGCGATGGAGCGCGGCCTTGGCATGGTGCGCCGCATCCGCGAGATCGGCAACAACTGCCGCATCATCCGCGACCCCGCCGAAGTCCCGGAGGACATCGTCAAGGTCAGCGTCTACCTGCCCGACGGCGTCGGGGCGTATGCGGACCGCTTTGTGCCGCGCTGGCGGCAGGCCAACGCGGCCGTGGCCGGGCCGTACTGGATCGACACGACGCTGGCGAACAAGGGCCTGGGCGTGCGCAAGCTCTGCGCCGCGCTGGGCATCGACCCCGCCGACGTGCTGGCCTTTGGCGACAATTACAACGATGTTTCGATGCTGGACACGGTCGGGGCTCCCTGCATCATGGACAGCGCCGCGCCCGAACTGCGCGCGCGTTACCCCCGCCACGCCGCCCGGCCGGAGGATGTGCTGGCCGCGCTGCTGCGCACCGGCGCCCTGCCGCCGCAGGACCCCGCCGGTTTTTGCCCATAATAGACAAAAACGCCCGCTGTTTTACCTGCGTTTCCTGTTGACGCTGCCCGGTAAACATGCTATGATAAAAGCGCAGTATACTATGCGCCGGGCAGACCTGTTTCGGCCCCGGCGACACGGGAGGATACAGATCATGAAAGAATTCACCTATACAATCCAGGAAGCTGTCGGCATCCATGCGCGTCCTGCCGGCCTGCTGGTCAAGGAAGTCAAGGGCTACCAGAGCACCACCACCATCATCAAGGACGGCAAGTCCGTCAACGCCGCCAAACTGATGGCGCTGATGGGCATGGGCATCAAGTGCGGCGACACCATCACCGTGCAGGTGGAAGGCCCCGATGAAGACACCGCCGGCCCCGCGCTGGAAGCGTTCTTCAAGGCGCACCTGTAAACCCGGTTTTGTGCAGACCCGTATGGGCGGCCGCCGTTTGGCGCGCGTGACATAAGGAAAACAAAGGTTTTACAAAAACTGCGCAGCACCGCAAAACCGCTGCAAAGCGGCGGATGCAAGGCAGAGGGCCGCGGCACTCCTGCATGGAATGCAAGGCCCGATAACGCAGCAGACGCCGCTTTGCAGGCAGCGTTTTGCGGCTTTGTTTTCTTTATGGAACCGCGCAGTTCCCGGCTGGCCGCCTTTTTGTATCCCGGCGCTTTTGCGCGTTCCGCTGCGCCCCGGGAACCGAACCCCAACCAAAAAGACGCGAGAGGTGACAGCTATGATCACAATCCAGGGCAAAGGCGTTTCGGCCGGCGTGGGCATCGGCCCGCTGTACTTTTACCAGCGCGCGCAGGCCGCCCTGCCCCGCTATACCGTTGAAGATACCGACGCCGAGTGGCACCGCTTCAAGGGCGCGCAGACCGGCGCCATCGAGCAGCTGGGCGAGCTGGCCGAAAAAGCCCGCGCCGAAGCGGGCGACGACGCCGCCCTGCTGTTTGAGACCCACCAGATGATGGCCGAGGACCTCGACTATGAGGAGGCCATCGAACAGCGCATCACCGAACAGAAGATGAACGCCGAGGCCGCGATTTCCGACACGGCCGACCAGTTCGCCGCCATGTTCGAGGCGATGGAGGACACCTATATGCAGGCCCGCGCGGCCGATGTGCGCGATGTCTCCCGCCGCCTGCTCGACATTTTGAGCGGCACCGTCGCGGGCGGCATCGCCTCCGATGTGCCGGTCGTGCTGGCGGCCGACGACCTGGCCCCGTCCGAGACGATCCAGATGGACAAGACAAAGATCCTCGGCTTTATCACGGCGGGCGGGTCCGGCTCCAGCCACACGGCGATCCTGGCGCGCACGCTGGGCATCCCGGCCATTGTCGGCGTGGGCGCGGCGCTCAAGGCCGACTATGCCGGGCGCGAGGTCATTGTGGACGGCTCCACCGGCAACATCGTCATCGACCCCGACGACATGACCCGCGACCGCCTGATGAAAAAGCGGGAGGAGGCCCTGCGCCTGCAGCGCCTGCTGGAAACGCTCAAGGGCCAGCCCAACATCACAAAGGACGGCAAGACCGTGCGGGTGTACTGCAACATCGCCAGCCCGGAGGACGTGCACGCCGTGCAGGTCAACGACGGCGGCGGCATCGGGCTGTTCCGCAGCGAGTTCCTCTACCTCAACTGCGACGATTTCCCCGGCGAAGACCAGCAGTTTGAAGCCTACAAGCAGGTGCTGGCCGACATGGAGGACAAAGAGGTCATCATCCGCACGCTGGACATCGGCGCGGACAAAAAGATCGGCTACTTCGGCCTGCCGCAGGAGGAAAACCCCGCGCTGGGCATGCGCGCGCTGCGCATCTGCCTGACGCGGCCGGAGATCTTCCGCACCCAGCTGCGCGCGCTGTACCGCGCTTCGGCGTTCGGCAAGCTCGGCATCATGTTCCCGATGGTCACAAGCGTGTGGGAGGTGCGCGAAGCCAAGCGCATCTGCGAGGAGGTCCGCCGCGAGCTGAAAGCCGAGGGCGTGCCCTACAGCGAGGACGTCAAGCTCGGCATCATGATCGAGACGCCGGCCGCCGTTATGCTCAGCGACCGGCTGGCCAAGGAGGTCGATTTCTTCAGCGTCGGCACCAACGACCTGACCCAGTACACCCTGGCCTGCGACCGCCAGAACAACGACCTTGGCCGCTTTTACGACCCGCACCACCCGGCCGTGGTGCGCATGCTCAAGCTTGTGGCCGACAACGCCCACAAAAACGGCATCTGGGTGGGCATCTGCGGCGAGCTGGCCGCCGATCTGACCATGACCGAGACCTTCCTGGCCATCGGCATCGACGAGCTCAGCGTCTCGCCGCGCGCCGTGCTGCCGCTGCGCAACGCCGTGCGCATGACCGACACCCGCGAGACAAGCCCGCGCATCCTCGCCGCCCTCGCGGACGAATACCCGGCGCATTAAAACAAAACACAGAACAAAAGCGCGCCCCCGGGCCTGCCAGGCAGGCCTGGGGGCGCGTTGCCGTATCGGTTTTGAAATGGCCGGAATGACCCATGTGGGGGCGCGGCGGCCAACCGGGGAAATGCAACCCCCGCAGGGGCGGACGCCATATCCGCCCGGTTTGCGGCGGCGCGGGGGGTTGCGGGCGGGATCTCCGGCCCAAGAGCCGCCGCTGCGCTGCGGTTGGCCTCCGAAACGCGCCTGCGGGCGCAGTAAATCCCGCCCCTACGAATAAATTTTGTGTTTTGGGCCAAACGGGAACCCCGCGTTATAACAAACCTCTGTAGGGGACGATGCTTGCATCGTCCCGGGAACCCCGCGGCGGCGCGAACGCCCGCGGGCGGGATAAATCCCGCCCCTACGACCGGCGGCGGAGCCCGCCGCCACTCGGAAAACTGCGGCCCTTGTATAATTGCAGACCTATGTAGGGGCCGATTCCATATCGGCCCGGGAACCCCGCGCCGCCACCAACCCGCGGGCGGGTGCGGCTGCGTTCTAGGGCGGGGCTTGGCGGGGCGGCGGCCTTCCCCTGGCCGCGCTGGTCAACCTTGACCAAATACAACCATACAAAACAAAGGCGCGCGCCGTTCGGCGCGCGCCTTTGCCTTACATATTGCCCCGTTGAAACCATCACCACACAGTTTGGCAACCGCCCTCTCAATACACAAACCGTTTCTGCGCCAGATAGTTGACGAAAAACAGCAGGCAGTCTACCGGGATCTTGATGCCCAGCTCCGGCACAGCTTCGGGCAGTACGGCGGCCAGCGCGGCGACCAGCACGGCGCTGGCCGCCGTCTTGATGACCGTGACCGCCGTGTACAGCGTGGCCGAACGCCCGTGGCGGGTGCGGCTGTGGAACACAAAGAAATAGTTGATCAGATAGTTGCACAGCGACGACAGCACCCGCGCGGCCACCGTGGCGGCCAGGATCGCCGCCGTGGAGCCGGCGGCGGGCTCGAGCAGCGCGCACAGCGCGGCAAAGGCCGCCAGGTCGACGATGCTTGAAGACAGCGAGGACGCCAGAAACCGCCCGAACGGGCGCGCTTCGGCGGTGCGGACAAAACGGTGTGTCAAACCCATTCCCTCCCCGGGGAGAAACGCAAAAAACAAACGGTGCGCCGTGCGGCTTTGGGCGGCGGTCCGGCGCTGCTCTTATCATACCGCAGCCGCGCCGTTTGCGCAAGGGGGCTTGCGCCCGGCGCGGCCGCGGTGCTATTATAAAAAGGCAGAAATCCAAAAAAACGGGGGCAAAACCAATGGAAATGACCTTTTCGCGGCGGCTGGACCTGTTCGGCCCGGAGATCTTCGCCGCGCTCAACGATAAAAAGATCGCGCTGGAAGCGCAGGGCCGCACGCTGTACAACCTTTCGGTCGGCACGCCGGATTTCCCGCCCGCGCCGCACATCAAGCAGGCGCTGATCGACGCGGCCGCCCGGGACGAAAGCTGGAAGTACACGCTGCGCGATATCCCCGAACTGCTCGCGGCGGTTGGCAGCTATTACCAGCGCCGTTTCGGCGTCGCGGGCATCACGCCGGACCGGGTCATGAGCTTTTCCGGCAGCCAGGACGGCATCGGCCATCTCGGCCTTGCGCTGCTCAATGAGGGCGACACCGTGCTGCTGCCCGACCCGTGCTACCCGGTCTTTATGACCGGCATGCGCCTGGGCGGCGGCGTGCCGTACTTTTACCCGCTGACCCAAGAGAACAACTTTCTGCCCGATGTGCGCGCCATCCCGGAGGATGTCGCCCGCAAGGCCAGGCTGATGCTGGTCTCGCTGCCCGCCAACCCGGTCGGCAGCATCGGCACGCCGGAACTGTACGCCGAGATCGTCGCCTTCTGCAAAAAGTACAACATCCTGCTTGTGCACGACAACGCCTACAGCGACATCATTTTTGACGGCGCGCACGGCGGCAGTGTGTTCAACACGCCGGGCGCGGAGGAGGTCGCGGTCGAATTCTTCTCGCTGTCCAAGAGCTTCAACGTCACCGGCGCGCGCATCAGCTTTCTTGTCGGGCGGCCGGATGTCGTCGCCGCCTGCAAAAAGCTGCGCACGCAGATCGACTTCGGCATGTTCTATCCCATCCAGCGGGCGGCCATCGCCGCGCTGACCGGCCCGCTCGACAGCGTCCGGGCGCAGTGCGGGGTCTACCAGGCCCGGCGCGACGCGCTCTGCGGCGGGCTGCGGGGCATCGGCTGGCCGGTGCCGGACAGCCACGGCAGCATGTTCGTGTGGGCGCCGCTGCCCGCGGGCTGGCGGCACAGCATGGCGTTCTGCCTGCGCCTCATCGACGCCGCGGGCGTCATCTGCACGCCGGGCGCGAGCTTCGGCCCTTCCGGCGAAGGCTACGTCCGTTTTGCCCTCACCCTGCCCGAAGAGACCATCCAAAAAGCCGTCGCCGCCATCGCCGCCAGCGGCATTCTGGAGGAAAGGGAAGCGTAACGCCCCCCGCAAATGGCGCCCCGCGCCCGCCGCCACCCCCCGCGGGTAGCTGCGGCATTGCCTTGCCGCCTGCAGGGGCCGATTCCATATCGGCCCGGCTTTGCGGCGGCGCGAACGTCCGCGGGCGGATATGGAATCCGCCCCTACGACCGGCTACGAGGCCCGCGGCCGCCCGGGAAACCGCGAACCTTGTATAATTGCAAACCTCTGTAGGGGACGATGCTCGCACTGCGCCCGCAGGCGCGTTTCGGAGGCCAACCGGGCCGTAAGGCCCGGCTCT
>MHCFR05601__coassemble_724_pt1 | contig 51430 bp, 47 predicted proteins | sample MHCFR05601__metabat2_high_PE_011 | metagenome-assembled genome bin MHCFR05601 | reverse complement strand
AGCGCAAAGCGCGCCGGAAAGCCAACCGGCGTTGGATATAGTATACCACATTTTGCCGTTTTGTGCTAAACTGTTTGTAAAGAAAGTGGGCCGCGTGCCCGTTTTGATGCAAATTTTACCACAGGAGGTAAACGCCATGCAGCTGCCCAAGCCAAACCTGCCCAGGCATTGTACCCTGTGCCCCCGCGCCTGCGGGGCAAACCGCGCCGCGGGGCAGACCGGCGTGTGCGGCGCGGGAAGTGTGCTGCGGGCCGCGCGCGCCGCGCTGCACCACTGGGAGGAGCCGTGCCTAAGCGGCGACCCGCAGGCCCCCACCGGCAGCGGCACGGTGTTTTTCAGCGGCTGCGCGCTGGGGTGCTGCTACTGCCAGAACTACCCGATCAGCCAGGAGGGCGCGGGGCGGGACATCAGCGCCGGGCGGCTGGCGGAGATCTTCCTGGAACTGCAGCAGCAGGGCGCGAAAAACATCAACCTGGTCACGGCGACGCAGTGGCTGCCGTGGGTGCTGCCCGCGCTGGACGCCGCGCGCGCGGGCGGGCTGGCGCTGCCGGTGGTGTACAACACCGGCGGGTACGAAACGGTAGAGACGGTGCGGGCGCTGGCGCCGTATGTGGACATCTGGCTGACCGATTACAAATACGCCTCCCCCGCCCTGGCGGCCGAACTTTCCCGCGCGCGGGACTACCCCGCCGCCGCCGAAGCCGCGCTGCGCGCGATGCTGGCGCAGACCGGCGCGCCGGTGTACGACGGCGAAGGCTACCTGCAGCGCGGGGTGATCGTGCGGCATCTGGCGCTGCCCGGCCACACGGACGACAGCCGGGCCGTTCTGCAGCGGCTGGCCGCGCTGAAAAAAGAGACCGGCGTGCCGTTTCTGCTGAGCCTGATGAGCCAGTTCACGCCGTTCTATCACGCGGCTGCGCACGGGCTGGGGCGGCGTATCACAAGCTACGAGTACCGCAAGGTCGTGGACGCGGCGCTGGCGCTGGGCCTGACCGAAGGGTACATGCAGGAGAAAAGCAGCGCGCGGGAGGAATACACCCCGCCGTTTGACGGGGAGGGACTGTGATGCACACGACCGCCGCATCCGCCGCGGGGTGCCTTTTGTATCTGGCCGTATTTCTGGTTGCCGGGTGGCTGGCGGCGCGCCGCGCGCTGCCCGGCGCGCCGGCCGCGGTGGCCATGCCGCTGGGGTGCGCGTTCGGCGTCAGCTTTCTGGCCGCGCTGCCCGCGCTGGCGGCGCTGGCGCTGGGCTTTACGCCCGGGGCGGCGCTGGCGGGCGGGGCGGCGGCGCTGGCGCTGGCGCTCGTTTTGCGGTTTGCCCCGGGGTTTGTGCGGATGCGGCCGCGCTTTGACCGGGATACGGCCGCCGCGGCCGCCTGCGTCTTGCCGGTGCTGGCGCTGACGCTCTGGCTTTTGCACACGCATATCCTGCATGAAGTGAACGGAACTTACCACACCGGGCAGAGCTGCTACGGCGATTTGGGGCTGCACCTGGCTTACATCAAGAGCATCGCCGTGCGCGGGCTGTTCCCGCCGGTGGAGCCGATGCTGGCCGGGGATGTGGCGATGGGCTACCCGTTTTTGTGCGAGACGGTCTCGAGCGTTTTCCTGCTGCTGGGGGCCGGGCTGCGGTTTGCCTACCTGCTGCCGCTGGTCCCGGCACTGGTGGCCGTGTTCGGCATGGCGTGGCAGCTGGCGCGGGCGATGCTGGGCTGCGCGGCGCGCGCGTGCCTTGCGTTCTGGCTGTTTTTTATGGGCAGCGGGTTCGGCTTTTTCTATTTTCTTGGCAGCGCGGAGGATTTTGCCTCGATCTTCACCGGCTACTATACGACGCCGACCAACTATACCGAAAAGAACATTTTGTGGGTCAACCCGATCGTCGACATGCTGGCGCCGCAGCGCGCGACGCTGCTGGGCTGGTGCGTGCTGTTCGCCGCGCTGTATCTTTTGTGGCGCTTCGCCATGCAGGGCGAAGCGCGGCTGTGGGGGCCGCTGGCTGTGCTGGTGCTGCCGCTGCCGCTGATCCAGACGCACGCAGCGCTGGCGCTGGTGCTGTGCTGCCTTGTGTGCGGCGTGTACACGCTGGCCGCCCGCCCGCACACGCGCGCCGTGCTGCTGCCCTGGGCCGGGCTGGCGGCGCTGTGCGCGGCCGTGTGGCTGCCCGAGACGCTGGGCACCGTGATCGGCCATGCGGTCAACGGCGAAAACATGCTGCGGCTGCACTTCAACTGGGTCAACAATGACGGCGGTTTCAAGGACAATTATTTCTGGTTCTACATCAAAAACATCGGCGTTGTGTATCTGCTGCTGGTCCCGGCGTTTATCCATGCCAAGCCAAAGCAGCGCTGGTTTTACGGCGGCGGGGCGCTGGTGTGGGCGGTGGCCGAATGTGTTGTGTTCCAGACAAACCTGTACGACAACAACAAGCTCTTGTACATCTGGCACTTTCTCGGCTGCGTGCTGGCGGCCGGGCTTTTGTGGGATGCGTTCGCCGCGCTGCGCCCGGCGGCCGTGCGGGCGGCGGGGCTGGCCGGCGTGTGCTTTCTAGGCATGTTCGGCAGCGTGCTGACCGTCGGGCGCGAGCTGGTCAGCGATTATGTGCAGTGGAGCGCGGCGGACATCGCGCTGGCGGAATATGTAGACGAACACGCCGAGGCCGACGCACTGTTTTTGGCGCCGGACAGCCACCTGGCCCCGGTGTGCAGCCTGGCCGGACGGCAGATCCTGTGCGGCGCGGCGACGTTTTTATACTACCACGGGCTAGATTACGGCGACGAATACAGCGCGATGGTCAGCCTGTACGCGCAGCCGGACGCCCGGACGCTGGCCGCCTGGGGCGTCGATTACGCCGTGTTTGACACGACCGCCCTGACCCAGTACGGCGGCGACGAAGGCTGGTACGCCCAGCGGTACGAGCTGTGGTACGAGAACGAGGCGGTACGGGTCTATAAAATCACATAAAAAAGGCGTTCTCCCCGGGAAGCGGAAAAACTTCCCGGGGAGAACGCTTTTTCGGGCTGTGGAAGGAACATTTCCGGGCCCTTATCCGGCAGGCCAAAGGATGGTGTCAACAACGATCCTCTCAAAACCGCGGCGGCAGCCATGGCGGTCATTGGCGCTCACTTTTTGCGCATCGCGCGCTTTTTGGGCGCGGGGTGGGCGGTTTTGTGGGGCGCGGCCTTTTTGGGCGGTTTGGGCGCGGGGCGCAGGCGCACGAACTGGATCGGATTGCCGTTGGCCAGGATGCGCTCTTCGACCTCCATCTCGGGGAAGGAGGCCAGGAACTTGTTCAGGCTCTTGGAGCCGAAGTTGCGCACGTCGAAGTCCGGATAACGCTTGATGAGCTGGTCGCCGACGCGGGAGGTGCGCACCCAGCCGGTGCCGTCGTCCATCTCGTCGATCATGCCGCGCACGAGCCGGGCGACCGAATCGCGGTTGATGGCCGTGTCGTCCCCGGCCTGGGCCAGGGCGGCGGCTTCGGCCGTATCGGTCGCGTTGGGGGCGGCGTCCTCGTCCTGGTGGCCGAGGATGAGGTCAAGGTACTTGAACTGGTCGCAGGCCTTGACGAAGGGGCCGAGCGTTTTGCTTTCGCCCATGCCGATGACCAGCTTGCCCGCTTCGCGCAGGCGGGCGGCGAGGCGGGTGAAATCGCTGTCCGACGAGACGATGCAGAAACCGCCGAGGTTGCCCGCATAGAGCAGGTCCATCGCGTCGATGATCATGGCCGAATCGGTCGCGTTTTTGCCCGAGGTGTAGGAGTACTGCTGCATCGGGATGATGGAGTTGTTGAGCAGCACGTCGCGCCAGCTTTTGAGGCGCGGGTCGCTCCAGTCGCCATAAATGCGCTTGACGGCCGCAATGCCGAAGGAAGCGGCTTCGTCCAGGATGACCTTGACGTATTTGGGGGAGATGTTGTCGGCGTCGATGAGCACGGCCAGTTTCAGGTCCTCCATAAATCAAACCTCCTTTTTTTGCGTTTTTTTCTGCTCGTAATACATATAGAGCTGGCACGGGATCATGCCGTTGTAAATTTTGCGGCGGCGGGCCGCTTTCTGGCCGAAATGCTGCTCAAAATCCGCATCGGCCGTGATGGCGTACAGCCCGGCCCCCGGCGAAAAGCGCCAGACCTTGCCCAGCGCGGCGGCGAGCGTAGCGGCCTCGGCGGCGTCGCCCAGGCGCTCGCCGTAGGGCGGGTTGGTCAGCACGGTGGCGGCCGGGTCGGGGCGGAACGCGCGCACGTCGGCGACCTCGAACCGGCAGCGGTCCCCTACCCCGGCCAGCTTGGCGTTGGCCCGCGCCAGCTCGACGGCGGCGGGGTCGATATCGAAGCCGAAGCCCTCGAACGCGGCGTCCGGGCGGGCGGCGGCGATGGCCTTCTGGCGCTCCTCCTGCCAGGCGGCCTGCGGGACAAAACCGAACTGTTCGGCCGCAAAGCGGCGGCGCAGGCCGGGCGCGATGTTGAGCGCCTTCTGCGCCGCTTCAATGACAAGCGTGCCCGAACCGCAGAACGGGTCCTGCACGAGCGTGTCGCGCCGCACGCGGCCAAGGTCCGCGATGGCGGCGGCCAGCGTTTCCTTGATGGGCGCGAGCGTGGCGTGGCGGCGGTAGCCGCGCTTGTGCAAACCGTCGCCGGAGGTGTCGAGCATCATCTCGACGGTATTTTTGCGCAGCGCAAAGCGCAGCTTGTATTCGGGGCCGGTTTCGGGCAGCGAGCCGGTATGGTGGCCGTCCATCAGCCGCTTGACGACCGCCTTTTTGACGATGCTCTGGCAGGCGGGCACGCTGGACAGCTGGCTGGAAAGGCTGGAGCCCTTGACCGGGAAGGCCGCGTCGGCCGGGAGGAGTTCCTCCCACGGGATGGCATAGACGCCGTCGAACAGTTCGTCAAAGGTCGTGGCCTGCCAGGTTTTGAGCAGCAGCAGCACGCGCTCGGCCGTGCGCAGGTTGAGGTTGGCGGCGGCGATGAGCGGCGCCGGGCCGGAGAACTGCACGCGGCCGTCCGTAACCTGGACGTTTTCGGCGCCGAGGCGGCGCACCTCAAAGGCGAGGGTGGCTTCGGTGCCGAAAAAGCAGGGCGCCACAAGAGTATAAGAAGCAGACATGAAGGTTCCTTTCGGTCAATAGAAAACAGCAAAAAGCAAAAGCGGCGACACGGAACAAGGCGGGCAGCCCATCGGCCGCCTGCCCTGCCCTGCATCTGCCGCTTTTGCGGTGGTCCGCAGTGGACGGACCCGGGCGCAGACGCACCCGGTACGTTCTTTTTCCGCTTGGTTCAGCGGCGGCGCGAATACCCGCCGCGGTGGTTCTCGGTCACGCGCTTGAGGTCGGCGATCTTTTCCTCGCTCTGGCTCTTGTAGCGGGCCATCATATCCTCAAAGCTCAAGTTGCCCTGCGGCTGCACGGGCTTGGGCTGCCAGACGCGGGGCGGCGCTTCGCGCTTGGGGCGAGCCTGGCCGCCGGGACGGCGCTGCGGCGCGCCGCTGCCGGGCTTGGCCGCACCCGCCGGTTTGGCGGCGCGCTGCGGCGCAGGCTGCGTGCGCTTGATGGAAAGGGCGATCTTGCCGTCCGGCGCAATGGAAAGCACCTTGACGCTGACGGCCTGCCCTTCGCTGAGCACGGTGGAAAGGTCCTGGACAAACTCGTAGGAAACCTCCGAGATATGCACAAGACCGTTTTTGCCCTCCGGCAGAGAGACGAACGCGCCGAACGGCTTGATGCCGGTGACCTTGCCTTCGACGATATCCCCAACCTGTAATGTCAAACTCTGATACCCCTTTTTCCGGCGTGGCTGCGCCCGCCTGTTTATTATCAGAAAAAGGCTGCCGCAATTTTTTCAATCAGCCCTTTTACTGCCGTGGATGTTCACTTGCCGCTGATGTCGACCCAGATGCGCTCGTTGGGCTTGGAGTAGCCTTCCTCGCGGGCAAAGCGCTCGATGATGGCGTCCTCGCCGTCATCCAGGGTGCGCTGCAGTTCCTCGTTCTGGGCCAGCTGGCTGTCCAGCTCCGCCTGAACGCTGGCGAGCTCCTGCTGTTTGGCGCTGATGCTGGCCTGGCTGCGCAGCAGGCTGAGGAACAGCGAAAGGCACAGCACAAGCACCAGCACCGGGATCACCCGGCGGGATACGCCGCTTTTTCTGTTCATAATCCGCTGTGCCTCCCTTCCTGCAATCACACTTTTATGCAGAGTTAATTATACAATACCCGCCTGTCCTTTTGCAACATTTTTTTCGGATTTCTTTCTCTTTTCGTTTTCTTTTCTGCTTTTTTGCCGCACCGGGCGGCAAAACGGCGCGCAGCGGCCGCGCGCAGGCGGCCTGCGGCCCGGCGCAGCGGCCGTGCGGCGGCACGCCCCAGCGCCCGGGCGGCGCGGTGCAGCGCGCCGGACACCGCCTGCCGCCAGGCCAGCGCCCCGGCCAGCAGGCCGAGCGCCATGTACCAGCGCGGCACGCCGCTGGCCGAAGCCCCCGCCGCAAACCCGCACACCAGCACCGCCGCGCAGGCGAAGGCGGCCACATCGCAGAAAAAGTCCCGCAGGCGGCCGCGGCCCAGCACAAGCCCGCACACATCGCGCACGGCCCCCAGCGCCAGCCCCAGGCCCAGGCAGTACAGCAGATCCCCCGCGGCGGCCGCGGGCGGCGCGGCGGCCATCAGCGCAGCAGGCGGGCCAGCAGCCCGCCGCCGCTTTCGCGGTTTTCGGCGTATTGCAGAAATTCGATGCGGCCCGAGATGTGCACCTGGCCCGTGCGCACCGAAAGCTCGCTGACCTGGATGCCCTGCCCGCCGACCGTGAGGTCCCCGAGCGGGGTCTTGAGCACCGCGCCGCCCTCGTCACAGCTGACGACGCGCGTGACGCCGCTGACGGTGAGGCGGGCGCGGTTTTCCAGCACAAGCGCATGCTCCCTGGCGGCGGTGGCCTGCGCGGGCGCTGCGGCCGGCGGCGCCGGGTCCCTGTTTGGTTGCGGCATGGCAAAGCCCCCTGTCCCCTGTTATGCACTACAAACATATGCGGGGACCGGGGGCTTTATGCCGGTTTGGGCGGGGTCAGCTTTCGATCACTTCGTACAGTTCGCGGGCGACGTCCTTGCCCTTGGGTTCGGCGACGGACAGCACGCGCACCTTGACAGGGCGGTTGCCGAAGGTGATCTCGATCTCATCGCCGACCTTGACGGCGTAGCTGGCCTTGGCAGGCTTACCGCCGACCAGCACGCGGCCGGCGTCGGCCACTTCGTTGGCCAGCGTGCGGCGCTTGATCAGGCGGCTGACCTTGAGATATTTGTCGAGACGCATGGGATTCCTTTCGTTCGTATACGGCTGAAAAAAGCCCGCCGGGTCAGCGGCGGGCGAAGCAAGGTTCCTGGCGAAACTTACTTGACGGCGTCCTTCAGAGCCTTGCCGGCGCTGAACGCGGGCAGCTTGGAAGCCGGGATGGTCATGGGCTCGCGGGTCTGCGGGTTGCGGCCCTGGCGCTCCTTGCGCTCACGGACCTCGAAGGTGCCGAAGCCTACCAGAGAGACCTTCTCGCCCTTCTGCAGGGTCTCGGTGATGACATCGAGGGTAGCGCTGACAGCCTTGTCGGCGTCTTTCTTGGTCAGGCCGGCATTGGCGGCCACAGCGGCGATCAGTTCAACTTTGGTCATTGTTTGTACCTCCAAGTGTTTCTATGCCAAAGGCGGACGCCTGCACAGGGAGCAGGTCCCGCCCTTAGACGTTTTCTTGCTGCGCGGCGCGCACAAACGCATCGTTCGCGCGCTGCAGCGCCTGTTCGGGGTCGACGCCCGCGGCGCGGCCCAGGGCGGCGGCGCATTCCAGCAGGCGGCCCATGGCCTGTTCGGCCCCGGCACTGCCGGGCGCGGCGGTCTGCATCGCCGCGGCAGCCGCGGCCAGTTCCTGCGCCGAAGCCGGCGGGACTGCGGCGCCATGGCGCTGCGCCCGCTTGTGCAGCTTGGCGGCGCGCATGAGCGCGGGCATTGCACGGGGCACGGCTTCCAGGTCGGCGGCCAGCGTAACGCGGCCCTTTTCCTTAGTTTTGAGCTCTTCCCAGTCGTTTATGCCTTCGGCGCCGGGCGCAGGGCCAAAAATGTGCGGGTGACGCCAGAGCAGCTTGCGGCAGACGGTATCGCACACATCCGCCCAGCCAAAGCGGCCGGCCTCCTCCTCGATGCGGGCGTGGAACACGACCTGCATGAGCACATCGCCCAGTTCCTCCTGCAGCAGAGCGGCATCGCCAAGATCCAGCGCGTCCACCGCTTCATAGGCTTCCTCCAGGAAGTTCATGCGGATGGACGCATGGGTCTGCGCTTTGTCCCACGGGCAGCCGTTATCGGGATCGCGCAAAATCGCGATGATGGCCGCAAGATCGTCCGCCGTATACTGCTGTTTTTCAGGATAATGGATCATACGCCCCCCCCCGGGCGGCGGCTGCAACAGCCGTCCGCACCATTGTACACGGGTTTTACGATTTGTCAAGCCTTTTTTCAAAATTTACAGCTGCGCGCCGCAGTGGTTGCAGAACAGCGCGTCGACATCGACCCTGGCGCTGCACACCGGGCAGACTTTGGTCGGGCGGCCGGCAAATTCGTCGACTTCCTCCTCGGGTTCCTCGGCGCTGGCCTCGGCGGCGTCGGTCACATCGGCAGCGTCAACGGCCGCGGCTTCCGCCTCCTCGGCCTCGGCGGCGCTCATATGCGCCTTGATGGACTCGATGCTGGCCTCGATCTCGGCGATGTTCTCGATGTATTTGTCCACGAGGGGCTGGTTGTCTTCGCCCGATTTATGCAGGCTGTAGACCAGCGCGCCCAGCTGGCGCTGCGCCTTGGACAGGCGGGTCTGCGCGTTGACGAGGTCCAGCTGATTCTTGCCCTTGTCGGCCAGGTCCAGCGCGGTCTTCTTGGCCATGTCCACAAGCTGGAGGCCCTGTTCCTTGATCTTGTCAATATCCAGTTCAAACGTCATAAATAAACACCTCACGTTACAAAATTTCGGCCGCTGTGCGGTCGGTTTGAAGATGTTGCTATCTGCATTATAGCCGATTGGCACGCGGTTTTCAATCGGGTTTGGCGGATAATTATGTCCAAACTATGAATTTTTCGTCACTTTTTCGTCGTTCTCAAGAGCCATTCCCGTTTGCAGCGCCGATGAACTCGCGCAGCAGGCTGTCGGCGGGCACGACCGCCCCCGGCAGCGGCGGGAAGGCGGCGAAGCGGCCGCACAGCTCCCGCAGGCGCGCGGCGTGGGCGGCGGCGTGCATTTTCTGGGTGTAGTTTTCCCACAGACAAACCTCATAGCTGAATGAGGTATCGAGCACGAGGTCGGCGCGGTTTTTGAAGGCTTTGATGTATTTGTCCTCCGACGCGCAGACGTGCGGCCACAGCCGCAGCGTGAAATCGGCGTCATGGCCGCGGAACAGCATATCGCGCGTGAGCCGCCGGGCCAGGCGGATATCCCGCGTGGCCAGCACGCGGGAACCGTCCGCCGCGGCGTATTCCTCGCGCAGGCCCGCGTAGAGGTGCAGCGCCGTGCCGGCGGGCAGCTCGTCGACCGCGAGCGCCGGGTTGAAGGCGTGCAACCCTTCGACGATGGCGATGCCGCCGCGCGCGTCGATCGTGCGGGTCTGGCCGGTGGGGCGCTGGGTCAGGAAGCTGAACACCGGCGCTTCGCAGACGCCGGTCTCGGCCAGGCTGCGCAGGCAGGCGCGCAGCAGGGGCAGATCGAGCGATTCGACGCACTCGTAATCGTCGCTGCCGTCGGGCTGCTTGGGGTAACGGCCTTCGCCGACGAAGAAATCGTCCAGACTCATCACGGCGCTGCGCAGCCCCCTGGCGGCGATGCGCTCCGCCAGCTTGTGGGCGGTCGTCGTTTTGCCGGCGGCCGACGGGCCGGTGAGCATGATGATCTGCACCTTGCGCGCGAGCGCCGCTTCAACGGCGGCGTCCAGCCGGTCATGGTAGCGCTGCTCGCAGACGGCGACAAAATCCTGTTCGCTGCGGGCGGCCAGGGCGATCAGCTCACAGCCGACCAGACGTTTGGGGGGCGTTTTGAGCACATGCGTCATAAAAGCGCTTCACTCCTTCCTTGCGTTCGAGAACGGTATCAAAGCGGTCGATGTATTCGTTGGGATATTTGAAATTGAAGATGCGTTCGATCTTGCCGTGGCGCACGCCGGGCGTGACCAGCTTGGTGGAGCCGCCCGCCCCGGCCGAGAGGATGGTGTGGACCTCCTCCATGATATAGATGTTGTACAGGCATTCATAGCCGGGCTTGCTCCAGCCGATGTTTTCGAGGTTCTGCAGCGTACCTTTCTGGCGATAGAGGTAATAGGGGCGGTACCCGGCGGCGGGCAGCAGGCGCGCGGCCTGCTCGAGCATGGCGGCCACATCATCATACGCGGCGACGCGGTGTTCTACCACCAGGTTGGACGCGCGCTTGAGCGTGAGGGTGTGCACGGTGATGTTTTCCGGTCCGAGGGCGATGGCCGTCTCGAGGCTGCGGCAGAAACCTTCGACCGTGTCGCCGGGCAGCCCGGCGATGAGGTCCATGTTGATGTTGTCATGGCCGACGGCGCGCGCGGTACGGAAGCAGTTTAGGATATCCTGCGCGGTGTGGCAGCGGCCGATGTTTTTGAGCACCGCGTCCGAGAAGGTCTGCGGGTTGATCGAGATGCGGGTCGCGCCGTATTCTTTGAGGACGCGCAGCTTTTCTTCGTCGGTGCAGTCGGGGCGGCCGGCCTCGACCGTGTATTCCTCAATGCCGTCCAGCGGGAAACAATCGGCCATCTGCCGCATCAGGCGGCGCAGCTGGGCGGCGGAAAGGCTTGTCGGCGTGCCGCCGCCGATGTACAGCGTGCGCACGCGCAGGCCGCAGGCTTTGGCGGCTGCGCCGGTGGCGGCGAGTTCGCGGCAGAGACAACCGACATAAGGCTCGACGAGCGCGCGGGTGGCTTTGTCCCCCACCGTGCGCGAGACAAAGCTGCAGTAACTGCAGCGCGTGGGGCAAAACGGGATGCCCGCATAGACGCTGCAGTCCAGCGGGCGGTTGGCTTCCAGGACCGGGCGCTGGAGGTCGGCGATGGCGCGGGCGGTGGCGAAGCGTTCGGGGGTGCAGTCGTAGGTTTCTAAAAAGCGCGCCTCGATGGCGGCTTCGTCCGCGCCTTCCGCGCGCATATCGTGGATGATGCGCACCGGGCGCACGCCGGTCATCATGCCCCAGGGCGGGCGAATGCCGGTGCGCGCGCACAACAGGCCGTAGAGCAGGCGGCAGAGCGAATACTCGCGCTGCTTGACGGTGGCCGCACTGTCGACGGTCTTCATATCCCAGAACAGCCGCCCACCCCGGCGCACAAAGACAAGCTGGGCCACCGTGTGGTCGACGGCGGCGACCAGGTCGGCCGTTTCGTCTTCAAACGGGCAGACCTCCCCGGCCAGCGACGCGCCGGGGAAAAACAGGCGGGCCACATGTTCGGCCTCGTAACCGGCCCCCGCCCCGCGCAGAACGATCAGCATTGGGCGCCTCCTTGCAGTTTTACACAAAACATTTTTACCACAGATCCCCCGTCAGGCAGGGGTTTTGGCGGCGCTCCGCGCCAAGGGTGGAAAAGCGCTCGTGCCCGGGCAGGACTTTTGTCTCGTCCGGCAGCGGCAGGGCGGCGATGAACGCGAGGCTTTTCTGCATTTCGGCCACGCTGCCGCCGGGCAGGTCCATGCGCCCGCAGGAGCCCGCGAACAGCGTGTCGCCGCAGAACAGGCAGCCGTCCGTATACAGGCAGACGCCGCCTTTCGTGTGGCCGGGCGTGTGCCAGAGACGGAAGGACAGCCCGGCGGCCTCGACCGTACCGTCCGCCGCCGGCCAGGGTTCGTCGATGAGGTCGGGCGTGAGCGGGTAGAGCTCGGTCCCGAGGGCGTCGGCGGGGTCCAGGCGGACCTTGGCCCCGGTGCTGCGGCGCAGTGCCGCGACCGAAGCGACATGGTCGTAATGGCCGTGGGTGAGCAGGATATCGGTCAGGCGCGCGCCGTGTTCGGCCAGCGCTTTCTCGTAGACGGCGGCGTCGGCGGCCGGGTCTACGACGGCAGCGCGGCCGTCGCCCGAAAACAGCAGAAAGGTGTTGGTGTACAGCGGCCAGGCGCCGGGGATGTGCAGCAGTTCCATGGTTGCCTCCTTACTTTTTCGCCCAGTCGTCGGTGTCGATGACGATGGTGACGGGGCCGTCGTTGGTTAAGGTCAGCTGCATATCGGCGCCGAATTCGCCGTGCGCGACCTGCTTGAGCCCCTGGGCGGACAGTTCTTTCAAAAAAGTTTCATAGGCGGCGTTGGCCGCTTCGCCTTTGGCGGCGCGGATGAAGCTGGGGCGGTTGCCGCGCGAAGTGTCGCCGTAGAGCGTGAAGTTGGACACGACGAGCGCCGAGAGCCCCAGCTCTGCGGCGCTGCGGTTGAGCTTGCCCGCGTCGTCCTCGAAAATGCGCAGGTTCGCGCATTTGGCAGCGAGCTTGGGGATGATGGCGGTGTCCTCGCCGTCCTTGACGCCGAGCAGAATGGCAAGGCCCGGACCGATGGGCCGCGGCGCGCCGCCGTTGACGGTGACGGATGCCGAAGAGACACGTTGGATCACTGCGCGCATAGAGTCGACTTCCTTTTCTTTTTTATTCTTTTATCTTTTTTATATATATTATTCTCGTGTGCGCCGGCGCCCGGTTCATTGTACGAGCGGCACCATAAAGTAGCACGAGTCCGCGACATAGTAGCCGAGGCTGTCGTCCCCGGCAAAGATCTGCCGCCAGCTTTCCCACACGCCAGCGTCGGTCGTGACATAGACGGCCGTGCGGTCATATTGGCCGCTTTGCAGCAGGGCGGCCGTCTCGGCGCGGCTGGCCTCCGCCCCGGGGTGCTGGCCGGAGACCGCGATATCCAGGTTGGTCGCCAGCCCCTGCTTGCCCGCAAGGACCGCAAGCAGGCGCAGGCGGTCTTCCCGTACCTCCCCGGCGGCCAGCAGATGGGTGTGGCCGACGCCGATGGCGGCGGATTCGGGGTTGTTGACAGCCGTGGCGTTGATCTGCACGTCCGGCTGCAGCATCGCGCGCTTCTGCGCGGCGACGGCCGAGAGGTCCCAGACCTGCACGGCCAGCACGGCCGCCAGCGCCGCGCACGCGAGCCAGCGCCCGCGCGGGCGGCGCTGCAGCGCAGCCCGCACGGCGTATACCGCCCAGGTAAGCATACAGGCCGCGACCAGGTAGAACATCCGCCCGCTGGAGCGGAAGATACCGCAGAGCGCAAGCAGCGCTTTGGGCAGCGGCAGCGTAAAGCCCGCCATACCCCAGGTGACGCGGTTGCTGAGCGCGAACGCCGTCAAGAACGCACAGGCTGCAGCCACCGGCCAGTTGCGCCCCCACCAGCCGCGCACGGCGGCCGGGCGGCGCAGGCACGCGGCGGCGGCCAGGACCAGCGCGGCGGCCAGCAGCGCCAGCACGCCGAGACCCAGATAGTTGAAGCCGTCATACTGGCTGGTTTGCTGCGGCAGCACGGGCAGCAGGCGGCTCCAGGTATAATCGCCGCGGGAGGAGGGGTTCCACAGCGCGTTGGCGTTCATGGAAAATTCGCCGTAGCCACCGCGCGAAAGCCCGCCGCCCGCGCCGATGGCCCCGCACAGCACGCCGCCCAGCACGGCGGCAGCCATGGCGGCCAGGAAATCAAGCGCCGCGCGGCCCCAGGCATGGGCGACGCGGCCGCGCTCGACAGCGGCCAGCAGCGCGCAGACCATGACCGGCGGCAGAAAATACGGGTGGATGCCCACCGCCGCAAAGCCGAGGACCGCGAACCACCAGGGCCAGGCCCCGGCCCGGCCGCCGCTGCGCAGCGCGGCGCGCTGTTCCAAAAACGCATACAATGCAAACAGAAACAGCCATTGCGAGGCCAGCGCCACATGGCGGAACGCACGCTCCCACAAAGTGGGCAGGCAGGCGAACAGCGCGCCGGACAAAAGCGCCCCCACGGCCAGCGGCGCGCCGCAGCGCGCGCCGCGCGTGCACAGCAGCGCCCCGGCCGCCCCCTGCAACGCAAAGCAGAGCAGCGTGTACAGGCCAAACCACTGGAAAGTGGCGGGCAGCATGCCGCGCAGCAGCTTGAAGAAGATGCTGACCCAGGGCAGGCTGTCGGTGTAGGAGATCACGGTGCCGTCGGGCGCGGCGATTGTATCGGCAAAGCCGAGCGGGAAGGTCCAGTGGCTGTTGCGGAACAAAAGCCAGCCCGCATAGTGCTGCTGGATATCCCATTCGTCATAGCCGTTTAAGATCCACGCGTCCCAGCCGGGGTCAAGCACGGCGGCGCCGTACAGCCACAGGAACACGGCGGCCCCGGCCGCCGCGCCGCAGGCGGCGGCCAGGCAGCGCGCGCGGGTTTTGGTGCAGGAAAACATAGAGGGAACCTTTCCGGCTCAGCTGCGCGTGACGCTCATGACGTCCTTGACTTTGCGCAGGCGGGCCACGACGTTGTTGAGGTGTTCGGTGTTGTTGATGCCGACCGTGACTGTCATGCGGGCGCGGCCCTGTTCGGCGGCGCGGGCGTCCAGCGAATAGATCGGCACGCGCATATCGCCGAGCGCGAGCGCAACGTCGGAGACGAGGTTGGCGCGGTCCATGCAGACGAGTTCAAGCGTCGCCTTATAGTCCTCCCGCACGTCGTCGGCCCAATAGGCGTTGACCCAGCGGGCGCGGTTTTCGGGGTGGCGCAGGCTTTCGCGCACGTTGGCGCAGTCCTTTTTGTGGATGGAAACGCCGAAGCCGCGCGTGACAAAGCCGATGATCTCATCGCCGGGCAGCGGCGAGCAGCACTTGGCGAATTTGACCGGGCAGTTGTCGATGCCTTCCACAACGACGCCGCCGCTGGCATGCGGGGCTTTGATATCCACCGTGACCGGCTTGGGTTCGGCCATCGTGGCTTTGAGGCGGTTGTATTCATCCTTGAGCTTGGGCAGGATGCGGGCCATCTGCAGCCCGCCGTAGCCGATGGCGGCGTAGAGTTCTTCGACCGTATTGCAGTGGTTGCGCCGGGCGAGCGAGGCGAGGAACTCCTCGCTCTTTTCGGGCGGGACGGTCATCATGTTGCGGCGCATCTCGCGCTCGAGCGCGTCCTTGCCCTCGACGATGTTTTCCTCCCGGCGCTCTTTTTTGAACCAGTTGCGGATCTTGCTCTTGGCTTCGCTGGTCTTGACGATGCCGAGCCAGTCGCGCGAGGGGCCGCGGTTTTCCGGGCCGGTGATGATCTCGATGATCTCGCCGGTGGCGACCTGATGCTCGATGGGCACGATGCGGTTGTTGACCTTGGCGCCGATCATGCGGTTGCCGACCGCCGAGTGGATCGCATAGGCGAAGTCGATAACGGTGGCGCCGACCGGCAGGTTGATGACGTCGCCGCGCGGCGTGAAGGCAAAGACTTCCTCCGGCAGCAGGTCGGACTTGATATCGCTGAGCAGGTCGGCCGCGTCGGCGCTCGAGCGCTGGCTTTCGAGCAGCTGGCGCACCCAGGCCAGGCGCTCCTCCAGCTTTTCGTCGCTGCCCGAGATACCGGCCTTGTACTTCCAGTGGGCGGCAATGCCGTATTCGGCCATGCGGTCCATATCCCAGGTGCGGATCTGTACTTCGAACGGGATGGGTTCGCGCCCGATGACAGTGGTGTGCAGGCTCTGGTAGCCGTTGGGTTTGGGCGTTGAGATATAGTCCTTGAAGCGGTTGGGCAGCGGGTGGTACATATCGTGGATGAGGCCCAGCGCGGTGTAGCATTCGGCGACCGAATCGACGATGATGCGCACGGCGTAAACGTCGTAGATCTCCTCAAAATCCTTGCTCTGCATATACATCTTGCGGTAGATGCCGTAGATGCTCTTGACACGGTGGCGGATGGTGGCGCCGTGGATGCCGTTTTCCTGCAGATGGACGCGGATGGTCTCGCACACGCTGTCCAGGAACTCGCCGCCGTGCTTGTTGAGCAGCGAACGGATGTGTTCGTAGCCGACGGGGTCGAGGTAGCGCAGGCTGCGGTCCTCCAGTTCTTCCTTGATGTTGGAGATGCCGAGACGGTGCGCGATGGGCGCGTAAACCTCCATCGTCTCTAGGGCTTTGTCGCGCCGTTTCTGTTCCGGCCAGGCGTCGCCGGTGCGCATGTTGTGCAGCCGGTCGCACAGCTTGATGATCATGACGCGCACGTCCTGGCTCATGGCCAGCAGCATCTTGCGCAGGTTTTCGGCCTGGCGGTCCTCGACGTTGGAGAAGGTGATCTGGGTCAGCTTGGTGACGCCGTCCACAAGCAGCGCGACCTGCGCGCCGAACTTCTGGCGGATCTCGTCGATGCTGACGGCGGTGTCCTCGGCCACATCGTGCATGAGGGCGGCCGCCACGCTCTCGCTGTCCATGCCGAGCTCGACCAGGATGCGCGCGACGCTGAGCGGGTGGCAGATATATGGTTCGCCGCTGCGGCGGAACTGGCCTTCGTGCGCGGCGGCGGCCAGGGCATAGGCGCGGTCGACCAGCTCAAAGTCATACGGGCGGCCGCTTTCGGCCATCTCCTGCTTGAGCTGTTCATAGGTGATGGGCATAGCCTTCTTCTCTTCCATGGCGGTTTTTCCCCCTTCGGTTTTACACATCCTGCGGCTGCGCCGCCAAAGCGCGCAGCTTCTGCAATACCGGCGCGTCGTCCAGGCTGCGCTTGGCCGTGACGGCCGCAGGCATCCAGCGGCCGTTCTGGTTTTCGATCAGCCCCAATTCCTGCAGCGCCGCCAAGCTGGCGAGCGTCCGGCCGGTGTTTTCCGGCCCGAGGGCAGCGAACACCGGCTGCAGATCGTTTGCGGGCAGGCCGCCCGCGCGGATCATGCGGTAGATTTTGGCTGTGTCGCTGCGGTCGGGCAAAAAGGCTGCGGCCTCTTCCCGCTTGAGCGTGCCGCCCGCGCGCAGCGCCGCAAAGGCGGCGGCCTGCGCGGCCGGGACGTTGCCCAGCCCGGCCGGGCGCATCGCTTTGGCGTGGGCCGAGACCATCGGCCCGCTGCGGCCGTTGAAGACGCTGACTTCAACGAGCGCGTCGACGGTGTCGCCGGGGGCGTAGGGCAGCTGCTGCGGCGGGATGCCGAACAGCGAGACGAACAGCGTGGTCTCCCCCTGGCGCAGGCGCACGCGGGTGTGGCGGCCTTCGGCCCCCAGCGGCCACAGGCCGTCGACGGCGGCGTTTTCGATGAGCAGCAGCGGCACCGGGTTGCCCGCGCCGAACGGCGCGAGCCGGCCGAGCTGCTGCACGGCGGGCAGCGTGAGTTCGTCGAGCGCGGCGGCGGCGTCCGGCGCGTAGCTGCCGGGGCGCGGCGTCGGGTATTCCCGGGCGGCCCAGGCGTTGACGGCGGCGCGGAAAGCCGGGATCTTTTCTTCTTCGATGGTCAGGCCCGCGGCCGCGGCGTGGCCGCCGCAGCGCAGCAGAAGATCGCCGCAGGCCGAAAGCGCCGCGTGCAGGTTAAAGCCTTCCGGCGCGCGGCCGCTGCCGCGGCCTTCGCCGTTTTCGGTGGAAATGACGATAACCGGGCGGCTGAAGCGGTCCATCAGGCGGCTGGCCACAATGCCGATGACGCCGGGGTGCCAGCCTTCGCCCGCCACAACCAGCACGCGGTCGTGCAGGCGGGCCGGGTCGGCCTGCAGAGCGGCCAGCGCGGCCGAAGCGATCTGCTGCTCGGTCTGCTGGCGCAGGGTGTTGATCTCGTCAAGGCGTGCGGCGATACCGGCGGCCTGGTCCTCGTTTTCACACAAAAGCAGCTTGAGGGCCACGGCGGCGTTGTCCATGCGGCCCGCCGCGTTGAGGCGCGGGGCGAGGCCGAAGCTGACCGTTTCGGCCGTGACGGGGCGGTGCGCGTACCCGGCGGTTTCCAGCAGCGCCTGCAGGCCGGGGCGCATCGTATCCTGCAAAATGGCAAGGCCCTCCTGCACGATGGTACGGTTTTCGCCCTGCAGCGGCATCATGTCGGCAATGGTGCCGAGCGCGGCCAGCTCGCCGAACATCTCGAGCAGGTCGCCGGGGGCGCAGTCCTCGAGCGCGGCGCAGAGCTTGAACGCCACGCCCGCGCCGCACAGGCTCTTGCAGGGGCTTTCGTCGTCGGCGCGGTTGGGGTCGACGACGGCGGCGGCCCGGGGCAGCGTTTCGCCGGGCAGGTGGTGGTCGGTGATGACCAGGTCGAGACCGAGTCCGGCGGCGCAATCGGCTTCGGCCACGGCGGTGATGCCGTTGTCCACCGTGATGACGAGCTTATAGCCCTTGGCGGCCAGGCTGCGCACGGTCTCCTCGTTGAGGCCGTAACCGCCGCCGTCCCGGCTGGGCAGCTTGCAGCGCACATGCGCGCCCTGGTTGGAAAGGCATTCGTACAGGATGGCGGTGGCGGAAACGCCGTCGACATCATAATCGCCAAAAATGACGATGGATTCCTCGTTTTCAATGGCCTGGCGGATGCGTTCGACCGCTTTGTCCATATCCTTGAGCCGGTACGGGTCGGACAGTTCCGCCTGTTCGGCCAGCAGGCTGTGGGCCTGCTGCGGCGTCTTGACGCCGCGCGCCGCCAGCACCCGGCTGAACAGCGCCCCGTACCCGGCCGCCTGCAGCGCGGTTTGCGCGGCGGCGTCGGACGGCGGAGCCTGCCAGATCCGGTAGTTCATAGGTGTTCCCCCTCTTTTGCGCGTTTTCTCATCTTTTCTGTGTTCTGCCGGTCGACCGGCGCCGTGACGCGGCCAAAGCCGTCACAGCTGTTTCGGCGCGGGGCCGAAATCCTGGCTGAAATCATGGGTCAGGCCGTCCTGGCGCAGCATTGTCTCGAGCGTGTCGATCTCGGTGGATACGTCAAGCCGGACGTCCTGCAGCAGCGTATCATACAGTTTTGTGTAGGCGGTGTTGAGCGTATGCAAAATACCGGTGATCTCGCCGCGCATCTGTTCGGCCGCGGCGGCGCCGGTATCGCCCAGGCCGAGCGCCGTGTCCAGGAGCTTGCGGGTGGTGGGCAGGTAATAGTCGCGGAAGCGGCGCAGGCGCGGCAGGGCCTCGGGGTGGTTGTGGGCAAAGCCGAGGATGGAGCCGCAGACTTTCTGCATGGCGGCAAGCTGTTCGTCGGCGCTTTCGTCCAGGCGGCCGCGGCAGCTGCGCAGGTAGTTTAAAAAGTCCACGCCTTCGCGGCGCAGCGCTTCGCTTTCGCTTTGCGGCGCGGCGGTCTCCCCCGCTGGTGCGTCCTGCGCGGCGGGCGGGGTATAGCGGGCATCGTCCCAGTAGAGCGTTTCGCCGTCCCGGCTCAGGGCCACGCCGGGCAGCGCGCCGTTCGCGATGCCCTTGCGCAGCTCGCTCTGCACCCGGCTCTGCGGCTGGCCGGTCTGGGCCGCCAGCTCCGCCACCGGGGCGGTCCAGTCGTGCGAAAACTGCAGGTAACTGCGCAGATGCCGGTACAGGCTGTACTGGCAGCCGCAGCGCCAGCCCAGGATGGCGCTGCCCGCCGCCGCGGGCGCGAGGCAGACCATCAGGATGATGAACCCGGGCTCGCCCCCGTTGGCCCCGGCCGCAATGGCCGACGCCAGCGTGCCAATGCCAAGCCCGGCAGCCAGCACCCAGCCGATAACCGACAGCGCCAGGCTGTCCTCCTCCGGGTCGTTTTTCAGCTTGTGGTCAAGCCGCTGCTTCCAGGTGGAAAACGGGACGCTTTTGTCGGCAAGGTTGCGGGAGGCAAGCGCCTCGCCCACTTTATGGATCACGCCCGAAAGGCCGCCGAGCACGGCGGAGCCGAACCGGCTGCCCGCCTGCACGACGTCGCGGACGGCTGCGTCAAGATCGGCTTCCGGCGCGCTGTGCGGGGGCGTGCCGCCGGAGTTTTCCTGGTAAGGGTGTTCCGGCCGGTTAGGTTTGTAAGGGTGTTCAAACGGCATGGTATTTTCTCCTGAAATGGTTCACAGGGCGGCGGAAGGGGCGTTTTGTTCCATCAGCGCGGCGGCGCAGCGCAAACCGTCCACCGCGGCGGTCATGATACCGCCGGCGTAGCCCGCGCCTTCTCCGCAGGGGTACAGCCCGGGCAGGGCGGCGCACTGCAGGTTTTCCCCGCGCAGCAGCCGCACCGGGCTGGAGGTGCGGGTCTCAAGCCCGGTGAGCACGGCGTCCGGCGCGCGGTAGGCGGCCAGCTTGCGGCCGAACGCCGCGTAGCCCTGGCGCAGCGCCCCGGCCAGCTCGCCCGGCAAAAGGCTGCCGAGGTCGCAGGGGGTCACGCCGCGCGGGTAGGTGGGCCGGACGTTTTTCAGTTCCAGGCGGCCCTGCCCGGCAAGAAAGCTGGCGGCCGTTTCGGCCGGGGCGCGGTAGGCCCCGCCCCCGGCGGCAAAGGCGGCCTGTTCGAGCTTTCGCTGGAACGCGATGGCCGCGGCCGGGTCCTCGTTAAAATCGCGGCCGTCCACGCTGACGACGACGGCGGCATTCGCGTTGGGGCCGCCGCGCGCATGCAGGCTCATGCCGTTGGTGACGACGCCGCCCGCCTCGCTGGCCGCGGCGCAGACAGAGCCGCCCGGGCACATGCAGAAGGTATAGACGCAGCGGCCGCCGTCCACATGCTGGCTGAGCTGATATTCGCCGCGCGGCAGCGCCGGGTGCCCGGCCGCCGCATGGTAGAGGCTTTTTTCAATGTCCGCCTGCAGGTGTTCGGCGCGGAAACCGACCGAAAACGGCTTGCAGGCCAGCGGCAGGCCCAGGCCGGAGAGCATCGCGAAAGTGTCCCGCGCGCTGTGGCCGACGGCCAGGATCAGCCGTTCGCAGGGGATCGCCCCGGCCGTCGTCTCGACGCCCGCAAGGCGGCCGCCGCGGATGGTAAGGCCGGTGAGCGCCGTATCAAACCGCACCGTGCCGCCCAGCGCCTCGATCTCCCGGCGGATGCTGCGGATGACGCCGCGCAAAAGGTCGGTGCCGATGTGCGGTTTCTGCCGCCAGGCAATGTCGGCGGGCGCGCCGTGGCGCAGCAGCGCAGCGGTGACATAGGCGCAGAGCGCGTCGCCGGTGCGGGTGGTGAGCTTGCCGTCCGAGAAGGTGCCCGCGCCGCCTTCGCCGAACTGGATGTTCGCGTGTTCGTCCAGCGCGCCGGTCGCCTCAAAACGCTCGACGGCGGCGACGCGCGCTTCAAGCGCGGGGCCGCGCTCCAGCACGAGCGGGCGGTAGCCCTGGCGGGCGAGCAGCAGCGCCGCAAACAGCCCGGCCGGGCCCAGGCCGACGACGACCGGGCGGTGCGCCAGCGGCGTTTGCCCCTGCGGGAAGGAAAATTCCGGGCGGCGGGTGAAACAGACGCAGGGCGAGGCCCCGGCCAAAGCCGATTCCTCACCCTCGTCGTTGAGCGTGATGGCGACGGTGTACACGAGCACGGGCGTGCCGCGGCGGGCGTCCACCGAAAGGCGGGCGATGCCGCCCTCCACCGTGCGGGAGGGCGGCAGGCCCAGCAGTTTGCGGGCCCGGCGCTGCGCCTCGGCCTCCGGGTCGGGGCAGGACAGCGGCAGGCGGATGTTGCGGACCAAAAGCATAGGCTGGTTGTTTCCTTAAATCATGGGATCTACCGGGTCGTGACCTGGCACTGGACCGAGTAGTTGCCGACGGCAAAGATATGGCCGGACGAAGGGATCTGGATCGAGACCGGCAGCGTCTGCTGCCCGGCCGTGACCGAAATGCTCTGGCAGTCGACCTGGGCGAGCACGCTGTCGGCCGAAAGGTTGGCCAGCTCATCCGCCGGGCCGTAGAGGACGACGTCGCTCACGCGGTTGGTCATCACTTCGACGTCGACATCGCTGGGGATGTTGATGACGCGGATGTTGGAGACGTTGAGCGTGGTGGTGTCCATGTCGGAGGTGTCAAAGGTCAGCGTGACCGTGGTGACGCCGTCCTGCGAGACGATGCCTTCCGGCAGTTCGACGCGCAGCTGGTAGTCGCGCCCGAAAGCGAAGCTCTGGCCCAGGTCCAGGCTGGCGACGCTGAGCTCGGTCAAGTCGCCGATGATGCGGGCCGGACCGGCCACACGCAGCGTCTCGCGGTCAAGGGTATAGTGCAGGCTGCTGACATCGAAGCCGGTGGGCAGGCCGATGAAGTCGACTGCCAGCGGCAGCTCCCGCACCTGCAGCACGGTCAGCGCCACATCGGCGGTTTCGGCGTCCATCGTCGTATATTCCGGGGTGATGACGTCGCCGTTGGCGTCGCGCATTTCCAGCGGCGCTTCCAGCGTGACCGAATCGTTGAGGCGGCTCTGCGCCGGGACGACGGCGGCGACCGAGGCGACCTGTTCCAGCTCGGAGGTCGGGCCGGTGAGCGTGACTTCGGCCGGGACCGGGGAGACGCGGTTGAGGCTGAAGCCGTCCGCGATCTCGATCTGCGAGGTATCGGCCGTGACGGGCAGGACCTTCTCGCTGACTTCGTCAAACACGACCGTGATGTTCGTGGGGTTTTCCACCGTCAGGTCAATGTTGAAGTTGTCATAGTCGGAGGAGACAAAGCGCGCGGCCAGATCCAGCGTGACCTCGCCCGCGCCGCGCACCGTGGAATAGCGCGGGTAGACCATGATATCGCTGCCGGTGATGTTGCCGATGACGGTGGTGCTGCCCTCTACGCGCACCGAGATATTACCGGTCTGCGGTGTTTCCACAAGGTCAAGGCCGAGGCTTGTATAGGTGCTGGACTGGTAGGTGTAGGAGATCTCGTCCACCATGACGGTGACGTTGCCTTCCTGGTCAAAGTACATGGTGACCACGAACCAGGTGATGATGGCGCAGAACACGGCGACGATGATGCGCACCAGCGGAATGTCCCAGATGCCGTGCTTGGACTTTTCTTCCGGCGCAGGCGCGGCGGCCGGATCAGGCTTTTTGTTCAGCGGCATGCTTCCCGTCGCCTCCTTTCTTGAACCATTTGGCCCAGGGGGCCTCCTTCTTCTGCTCGGCTTCGTCCTCCGGCGGGATGATCTCCTCCTGCAGGAGGTTGAACAGGTTCTGGCGGTCCAGCCGGCGGATCAACACGCCGTTTTTGGCCATTGAGATGATGCCGGTCTCCTCGCTGACGACGACGACAATGGCGTCGGAATTTTCGCTCATGCCGAGGCCCGCGCGGTGGCGGGTGCCCATGTCCTTGCCCATTTCCAGGTTATTGGACAGCGGCAGCACGCACCCGGCCGCAACGATGCGCCCGTCGCGGATGATGACCGCGCCGTCGTGCAACGGCGTGCCCTCATAAAAGATAGTGCCGAGCATTTCCGGAATGACGTTGGCCGAAAGCGGCGTGCCGGTTCGGATGATCTCATCCAGGTTGTTGTTGCGCTCGAACACCATCAGCGCGCCGGTGCGCGTGTCCGAAAGCTGCTCGGCCGCGTCGCAGATGGCGACGACGGCGTTCTGCCACACGCCGCGCAGCGACGGGTCGCTGCGGCGCAGGTTGAACATCCCGGCCCAGTTGGTGTTCTGGCCCAGACGTTCAAGCGCGCGGCGCAGCTCCGGCTGGAACAGCACGACGGCCGCGATAAAGCCGATCTGCAGGAAGTTGTTGAGCACCCAGCGCACGGTGCGCAGCTCCAGCAGGTAGGCCAGCGCAAAGCTGACGATGAGCAGCACAACGCCGCGCACGAGCTGACCGGCGCGGGATTTGCGGGCGAACTGGAAGATCTCGTAAAAGACGAACGAGATCACAAGAATGTCGATCAGGTCGCGCAGGCGGAACGTGCGCAGGTTGCTGACGACGTTGTTGAAAAATTCGTTGGCGGCGTACATGGCGGGCACAGTCTCCTTCCGGGCAGATTTGAGCGGGGCGAAAGGCGGGGCTTACGCTTCGATGCCCGCCACGGCGTGCGCCGCAATGCCCTGCCCCGCGCCGGTGAAGCCGAGGTGTTCTTCGGTCGTGGCTTTGACGCTGACGCGGCCGACGTCCATGCCCAGGCAGGCGGCGATGTTCTGGCGCATGAGAGGGATGTAGGGCGCGAGCTTGGGCGCCTGGCAGAGGATGGTGGCGTCGATGTTGCCGACCGTGTAGCCCGCCTTGCGCAGCATGTCCCCCACGGCCTGCAGCAGTTTGAGCGAGTCGGCCCCTTTGTAGCGCGGGTCGCTGTCCGGGAAATGCCGGCCGATATCGCCGAGGGCGGCCGCGCCGAGCAGCGCGTCGGCCACGGCGTGCAGCAGCACGTCGGCGTCCGAATGGCCGAGCAGGCCTTTCTCATACGGGATGTCCACCCCGCCCAGGATCAGGCGGCGGCCCTCCACCAGGCGGTGGACGTCATATCCATGTCCAAAACGCATCGTTCTTTCCCCTTTCAGATCCTCGCGGGTCGTGATCTTCAGATTGGCGTAATCGCCCTGTGTGAGCGTGACCGGGAAACCGGCCAGCTCGAACAGGCTGCAGTCGTCTGTGACAAGGCGGGCTTTGTCGCCCTGCACACGCGCGAGCGCCTGCAGGTAAAGCGCGCGGGAGAAGCACTGGGGCGTCTGCACCGCGAACAGCGAAGCGCGGTCGGGCGTTTGCTGCACCTGACCGGCGGCATCGGCGATTTTGATGGTATCCTTGACCGGCACGGCGGGCGCAGCGGCGCCGCAGCGTTCGGCGGCTTCGAGCGCCGCCGTGATGACCGCCTCGCTGACAAACGGGCGGGCGGCGTCGTGGATGGCGACCAGCGCGCCGGTGGCCGCGCCAAGCCCGGCGCGCACGCTGTCGGCGCGGGTGGCCCCGCCGGGCACGGCCGTGCAGGGCTTGGCGCAGCGGGCGGCCAGCGCGCGGCAGCTTTCAAGGTTGGCCCCGGCGACCAGCACGATCTGCCCCACGCGCGGGTGGGCGGCGAACGCCTGCAGGCTTGTCTCCAAAACAGTGGCCCCGCCGGGCAGGCGGTAGCTGAGTTTATCAAACCCCATGCGCCGCGACGCACCGGCGGCGACCAGAATGGCTGTGACTGTGGCTGGCATGCTGCTTTTCCCCCGCTTTTCCCGCCCGGGGACCGTGCACAGACCCCCAGTGTTTACAATATGATACTATTATACAGGTATCTTGCGGAAAAATCTACCGCTTCGGGGCGTTTTCCCGCCGATTTGGCACAAAAAACATCCCGGCGGGCGGCGCAACAGGCAGCGCCGCCCGCCGGGCTTATCCGGTCGAATGCGGGAAATACGGTAAGGAAGGCTCAGTCGTCGTCACCGTCATCGTCGTCATCCCAATCGTCGTCATCGTCGTCCCAGTCGTCGTCCTGGTCATCCCAGTCGTCGTCCTGGTCATCCCAATCGTCGTCCTGGTCGTCCCAATCGTCGTCCTGGTCATCCCAGTCGTCATACTGGTCATCCCAGTCGTCGTACTGGTCGTCCCAGTCGTCGTACTGGTCGTCCCAGTCATCGTCCTGGTCGTCCCAATCATCGTCCTGGTCGTCCCAATCATCGTCCTGGTCGTCCCAGTCGTCGTCCCAGTGGTCCTCCCAGCTCTCGCGGCCTTCGGCTTCCATTTCGGTCACTTTGCCGGTGCGGGCGTCGACCTCAAACTCGTACTCGATCCCGTCTGCCACAAAGGCGATTTCATAATCGCCGTCCTCCAGGTCGTAGTCGCGCTCAACGAACTGCAGGTCGTCCCGCGCCAGCTGGGCCGCCAGCAGCTGCTCGGCCGCACCGGCGCTGATGTAGCCCTGCGCGGCATAGGCGTCGTCCATGTCGTCGCCGTCCAGCGTCATGGTCTGCGAGCCGATCTGCCGCGTTTCGACGGTGCTGCGGGCCGCATCGGCCAGACCGTCCAGAAAACCGGCCGGGGCGCTGGAACCGCTTTCCAGCCGCAGGACGATGTTTTTCTCCTGCCCGCCGATGGTCTCGTCAAAATAGCCACCTGCGTCGATCTGGCCGACCAGTTCGCCCACCACCTCGGCGCAGGGGCGGCCTTTATAGCCGCTGTAAGCGTTCAGCACCGCGCGGCCGTCGTCGTTCAGGCCGTTTAAGGCCATAACGTTTCCGCCGCCGTCATACTCCATTTCGATCTCAGGGTTGACGCTCAGCAGCACGGTACCGGCGGGCAGCGGCGCCGGGGCCGCGGTGGGCAGCGCCGTGGGCGCGGGGGCGGCCGCCTCCTGCGCCGGAACGGACGGCGCCGCCGAAGCCGCCGCATTACCGCAGGCGTTCAGTGTGAAAGCGGCGCTCAGCGCCAGGGCGGTCAGGGTAAGGGTCGTGGTCTTTTTCATTTGGGTCATCTCCTTTTGTTTTTCTTTTGTTGGCAGGATACGGAGCCCGGGGCCGCAAAAACGGGGTCGGCGTGAAATTTTTTTCTCCTTTTTCCGCCACCCGCAGCGGGCCGCGCCCTTTTGTTTTGCTTACACCGGAAGATTACGGCGCCCGCCGGGGCAAAAACGGGGTCGCGGCAAAAAATTTTATTTTTTTTTGCGCAGCGCGCCCTGGCTTCCTCGCCAGGGCGCGCCGTACTGTTATTCTGCTGTATGTACGGACGCTGCGGAGCGATCAGTCATCGTCGTCATCGTCATCCCAGTCGTCATCGTCATCCCAATCATCGTTCCAGTCGTCGTCCCAATCATCATCGTCGTCATCATCCCACACGACCGGCGCAGGCGTTGGCGCGGGCGTTGGCGGCGGTGTCGGGACCGGTGTAGGGGCAGGCGTTGGCGAAGGCGAGGGTGAAGGCGTTGGCGAAAGCGTCGGCGCGGGGGAAGGCGTGGGGGACGCAACCGGCGACGGCGTGGGTTCGGGCGGCATTTCGCCCAGATACACGACGATCGCTTCGGCGTAATGCGTTTCCAGCACCTGCTGCACGCTGCTGCCGGTCTCGGCCTGCCATTCCTCGTCGCCGCCCAGAACGTCCACCGCCACCGCGCCGCCGTCCTCAAGATAACCCAGCGCAAAGGCGCGGTCCACCAGTATATCGGCCGCCTGCGCGCCGGTCTGCCCGGTAAGGTCGCAGCCTTCGATCAGCGCCGCGCCGTCCGCATTGCGCGGGCGCAGCGAAAGCACCCGGTCGGTGCGGCTCAGCGCAAGCTCCACTTCCGGGTTGATCTGCAGCCGCAGCGTACCGTAGGCCGTAAAGTTGGGTTGGTAGTAGCCGAAAAATACCAGGCAGAAACAGGCCGCCAGCCCGGCCAGCGCGCCGCCCGCGGCGGCAAAGCGGAACGGGACGGCGCGCCCGGCCGCCTGCAGCAGCACGGGGTCCTGCACGCGGTCGCCCACCCGGTAGCCGCGGTTGGCCGCCTTGACAAAGCGGCCGCGTTCATCCAGCAGCACCGCATAGGCCGGGTGCGTTTCCAGCACCAGATAGTTCATGCCGTGCGCCTCCCTCCCTGCGGGGCGATCTGGCACAGATGCCCGCGGATGATCTCGTACCCGTTGGTAAAAGCCAGCAGGATGGCCACCAGATACTTGCGGTGGCGTTCGATGGTCTTTTTGTCAACGCCGCTGCCCAGCACCAGCTCGCCCACCGGCAGCCGCCGGGTCTGCACCAGCCGGTCGAGCAGTTCCGGCGCGCTGCGCGCATGGTCCAGCACCCGGCGGCAGGCGGCCAGCGTGCGGTCCTGCTTGGGGCAGTTGTCCGCCACGTCGGAAAAGGTGATGCCGAATTCCGCCAGCTGCGCGCCGAACGCGGCGATCTCCTGGCGGCTGGCCAGGCGCAGGTCGCTGTCCGCAATGCCGTCGCGCGTATCGGGCAGCGTATCGCCGAATTCGCGGCCGTCCTCGCCGCCGGTCTCCTGCAGCGAAGCGTGGCCGCGGTGGCGGCGCTCGGCGCGGTAGTGGTCGATCAGGCGGTTGCGGATGGCGCGCGCCGCAAAGGGGAAAAACGCGCCGCGGCCCTGCTCATAGTGCAAAATTGCCTCATAGAAGGCCAGCAGGGCGACGCTCAGCTCATCCTCGTGGCCGGCCTCGATGGCGGCGCGGGTGAACTTGACCGTCTCGCTGCGCACGAACGGCATGTACTGTTCCACAAAAGCGTCGGCCGCGGCAGGGTCGGTTTTTGCGGCGTAGACCGCGCGCACGACATCGTTCTCGGTGCGTACCATGGTGCTTCCTCTCCGCCCCCTTACGCGCTTTTTGCGCGTCCGTGTTTTTATTTCGCCCGTGCACTACCGTAGGATACGGCGCGGCCGGTTCAAAAACGGGGGCTTGGCTTTTTTATTTTGCACAAGGGCAGAACTTTTCTATTTTATGATAACAGACCGCAGGAAGCGCCATCCACCAGCCGCGCGTCATGTTTTGGTAAAGTTATTGTAAAATCCGGCGCGGCGCCCCGGCAGCAAAAAGCCCCGGCCTTTATCAAAAGGGCCGGGGTGCGGGGGGAAAAGGCCGGGGGCCTGGCGGGCAAACGGAAGGGTTCAGGCGCGGCGGCGCTTGTCCAGGCGGATTTTGTCGGCGATCATGGCGATGAACTCCGAATTGGTCGGTTTGCCGCGCATGCTGAGGATGGTGTAGCCGAAGTAGCTGTTGAGCGTATCGACGTCGCCGCGGTCCCAGGCGACTTCGATCGCATGGCGGATGGCGCGCTCGACGCGGGAGGCGGTGGTGTTGTTGCGCTTGGCGATCTCCGGGTACAGGCGCTTGGTGACAGCGTTGATGTACTCGTGGTCGCCGACGGCGAGCAGGATGGCGTCGCGCAGGAACTGGTAGCCCTTGATGTGCGCGGGCACGCCGACCTGGTGCAGGATCTCGGTGACGGTCAGTTCGTCGCTGTCCTGGGAGAGCGGCTGCGGGCGCGCCGGGCCGCCGGCCGCCTTGAGCACGCGGCTGACGAGCACCGTCTCGTCAAACGGCTTGACGAAAAAGAAGGAAAAGCCATTGTCGAGCAGCTCCTGCTCGATCTCCTCGCTCTGGAACGCGCCGGTCACGAAAAATGTCGTGCGCGCGCCGGAGGTGTCCTGCGCCTCATAGCGCTGCTTGACCGTGATGGCGTCCAGGTCCGGCATGAAGGCGTCGAGCAGCGCCGCCTGCGGGTGCTCCTCCAGCAAAGCGCGCAGGGCCTTGGCGCCGTTTTTCTCGCACACCGTCACCTGCACGCCCTTGGCCTCCAGCGCCTGGCGGCACAGGGGCGTGATCTGTGCGCCGGTATCGGTCATCAGGAACTTGATCTTCTCCATTGTGATACACTCCTCGTTGCAAAATACAGCTTTGTGCGGCTGGCCGCGTGATCGTTTCGACAATGGAAATATTACCATAAATTACCAATTCTGGCAACCTAAAAATTTCGTTCTCTTTCGACAGTTCCCGCCCGCGTTTGCGCCGGGCAGACCGGCTTCGACCGTTTTCGCCCGTGTTTGCGCCGGAACCGGGCGACAGGTTTGCGCCCGGCGCGCGGCGTTCAGCCCGCGGCGGCGGCGGCTTTTTCCAGCATGGTGGCCGCAAAGATGCCGTAACCGCGCGCGGGGTCGTTGACGAGCACATGGGTCACGGCCCCGACGAGCCTGCCGTTTTGCACAATGGGGCTGCCGCTCATGCCCTGCACAATGCCGCCGGTGGTTTGCAGCAGGCGTTCGTCGGTCACGCGCAGCAGCAGGTTGCGGTTGGGGTCGGCGGCGGTGAGGTCGACGCGCTCAATGCGCACCGCATAGCGCTGCGGCTCCGTGCCGGACAGCGTGACGAGGATCTCGGCGTCGCCGGGTGCGACCTCCTGAATGTTTGCGACGGGCAGGGCTTCGCCCGCGGGCGCTGCGCCGGTCAGCACGCCATAGACGCCGGTCGCGTCGTTGGCGCGCACCGTGCCCATGGCCGTGCCGGAAAATTCGCCCTTGAGCTCGCCGGGGGACCCGGCCGCACCCTTGCGCACGGCGCGGATGGCGACAGGCACGATCTCGCCCGAGAGCAGCGCGAACGCCTCGCCCGTGTCGGTGTCGCTGACGGCATGGCCGAGCCCGGCGAAGGTGGCGTGTTCCGGGTCGGTGAAGGTCAGCGTGCCGATCCCGGCGGAAGAATCCCGCACCCAGACGCCTGCGCGCCATGCGCCGGTGTCGCGGTCGGCCACCGGGGTCAGCGTGGCGGTGCACTGCGCGCCGCCGCGCCGGTATTCGATCGTCAGCGGCTGGCCGGCGGCCGCTGTGACGGCGGCGGTCAGGTCGGCGTTGCCGCGCACCGGCACGCCGCCGGCCGAGACGATGAGATCGCCCAGACGCAGCCCGGCCGCCTTGGCCGGGTTCTCGGCCCCGAGGGCGGTGTACTGGTCCGAAAAAGCGACGATGAGCGCGCCGTCGGCAAGCATCTTGACGCCGAACGGCGCGCCGCTGACCAGAACGGTGCGCCGCGCTGCCTGCACGGTGCGTACCGTTTTGACCGGCAGCACGCCGAACAGGCGCAGCGTCGTGTTTTGGCTGCCGCCGGTGGCTGTGCTGGCCGCGGGTGCGGCGGCGTCCGCTGCCGGTGCGCCCGCCTGCAGAAACGGCAGCGAAGCGAGCGTGAGCGGGCGGCCGGGTTCCAGATACAGCGTATCCGGCACGGCGGCGCGCAGCGCGCCCCACGCGGCCAGCGCCGCCAAAACCAGCGCCGCCAGCGCGCCGAAACGCCGCTTTTTGCGTTGTATGCGATGCAAGGCTTTCGCCTCCCCTTTTTGTTGTTCACCGCACAGTATGTGCAGGAAAGGTCGAAAACTTGCATGCAAAAAGCCGCCGGGCTTTTTGGGAGCACGGCGGCGGGGGGGCGGCGTTGTTTTGCGGTTACGGGCGGCGGTTTACTCGGTCTTCCAGAACGCGCAGGAGTAGGGCGGCAGGTCGCTGCCGCCGCCGAAGTCGTGCGGTTTGCCGGTGATGAGGTCGACGGCGCAGCCGGCTTCGGCGTTGAAATCGGCATGGTAGGTCTCGCCCGCGGCGTTGACGGCGACCAGCACGCGGTCGTCGCCGCAGCGGCGCTCAAAGATCAGCTGCGCAGGCTGGACAAGGATGTTGCGGTAGCTGCCCGCGCACAGGGCCGGGCTGGCGGCGCGCGCCCCGGCCAGGGCGGCGATCCAGGCGGTCAGCTCATTCTGTTCCGGCTGCTCGACGGCCGGGCGCAGGGCGGGGTCGCCGTCCTTTTTCTCGCCGGGCATCCCCCATTCGCTGCCATAGTAGACGGCCGGGACGCCGGGCATGCCGAACAGAAGGCCGTAGAGCGGTTTGAGGTGTTCTTTGTTCGCAAGGATGCTGGCAATGCGGGTGACGTCGTGGTTGTCGGCAAAATTGAGCAGCGTTTTGCCGGTGTACAGGCACCAGGGCTCCGAGCCGAACTGACGGTTGAGGCTGTAGGCAATCTCGTGCATGTTGAGCGAGTTGAAGCTGGAATACAGGCCCTTGTAACATTCGTAGTTTGTGACTGAATGGCAGGCGTGGTCGTTCATCCAGCGGTTATAATCGCCGTGCAGCGTCTCGCCCACCAGAACAAAATCCGGCTTGAGCTGGTTTGTAAAGTTGCGCAGCGCGGCGAGGAAATCAAGGTCAAGGCTGTAGGCGACGTCGAGGCGCAGGCCGTCGATGTCGTAATCGCGCACCCAGGCGGCGACGGCGTCAAAGATATGTTCGCGCACGGCGGTGTTGTGCAGGTTGAGCTTGACAAGCTCGTTGCAGCCCTCCCAGCCTTCATACCAGAAGCCGTCGTTATAGTTGGTGTTGCCGTCAAAGCTCAGGTGGAACCAGTCTTTATAGGAGCTGTCCCAGCGTTTTTCCTGTACGTCGCAAAACGCCCAGAAGCCGCGGCCGACATGGTTGAACACGCCGTCTAGCATGACCTTGAGCCCGGCGGCGTGCAAAGCCTCGCAGACAGCCTTGAGGTCGTCCGCATCGCCCAGGCGGCAGTCTACCTTGTTAAAATCGCGCGTGTCGTAGCCGTGAGCGTCGCTTTCAAACAGCGGGTTGAACAGCACGCAGGACGCGCCGAGCGCTTTGATATGGTCGACCCAGCCGAGCACGCGGCGCAGGCGGTGCGCCTGGACGCCGTCGTTTTGCAGCGGCGCGCCGCACAGGCCCAGCGGGTAGATCTGATAGAGAACAGCGTTTTGATACCACATAGTTTGTCCTTCCTTCTCTTGTTCTGGTGTCTGCCGGATCAGGGGGCAGGCGGGCGGCGCTTTCTGCGCCGCCGCAGGCGGTAGGCGCGCCCCAGCGCCGCAACGGCGCGGTCGCAGAGGAAAAAGGCTAGGTTCATCAGCACGGCCAGCGCCGCGAGGTAAGGGACCCCGGCGGCGGCAAACTCTGCGGCGAGCCCGGGCGGGCTGAGCACAAGCAGGAGCAGCGCATAGACAAGCGCCACCGCCGCGTTGAAAAAGGCGAACTTGGCCGCCCAGCGCAGCGCCGCCGGGCGCAGGCGTTCGAGCCGGGCGCGCAGCACCGGGTAGGGCCCCAGCGCCAGCGCATAAAACAGCGAAAGCTCCGGTTCCGGCACAAGCAGCAGCGCCAGGATGGCGGTGGCCGCGTACTGGCACAGGGCCGCGCGGGGGCCGTATTCCTCCAGCGCAGGCAGCAGCAGGAAGCAGGCCAGCATCGGCGCGGCATAGGTGCCGAGCCCCAGCGCGCTGCCCACAAGCAGCACGACGACGCCAAGCGCCGCCAGCACCCCGCACAGCGCGATGCGGCGGCTTTGCGTGTTGGGCACGCCCGCCTCCCCCTTTTCCTTCCAAAGTATTGCCCCTATTATACCATGGAGCGCAGCGAAATGGTATAATTGCGCATCAAAAGGCGGTTGCCGGACCGGCGGCAGCCGGAACGGCGAGCCGCTGCGCAAAAATCGTATCATAGCCGCCGAAAGCGGCTATGATACCCATGGAGCGCAGCGGAATGGTATAATGCGCATCAAAAGGCAGTTGCCGGAACGGCGAGCCGCTGCGCAAACAGCCGCCTTGCGGTTATTATACCCCGGCGGGGCCGGGCTTGGCAAGCGGCGTTTTCCGCGGCCTTCACCCGCCCCCGTCGGTCATTGAGAACATTTCTTCCACTGTGCAGAAGCGGTAGCCTTCGGCTTCGAACCAGGCGAGGATATCGGGCAGGGCCCTGACCGTCGCGGCCGTGGCGGCGGTGTCGTGCAGCAGCACGATGCAGACATCCCGCCCGGCGGCGCCTTCGGTGACGTTGCGTGTGATCTGCGCGGCGTCCGGGCGGGCGGCGGTGGCGTCCTCGCCGCAGACGTTCCAGTCGATCCAGCGGTAGCCTTTTTCTTCGGCTTCGGCAATGAGGCGCTGCATGATCTGCCGCCCGCCGTAGCGGTGGCTGACCGTGTTGGTGCTGCCGCCGGGAAAGCGCAGCCAGTAAAGTTCATCCAGCGGGACATAGGGTTCCAGCGCCTGCCGCAGCGCCTTGATGTCGAGCCAGAACGCCTCCGGGCTTTGGTAGATGGCCGCATAGTCATGGCTGGCGCTGTGCATGGCGATCTGGTGCCCGGCGGCAAGCAGCGCGGGCAGGCGGTCATAGTATGGCAGGTTGGCGGGCTGCGCAGTGACAAAGAAGGTGGCCGGGGCATGGTATTCGGCCAGGGCGGCGGCGATGGCGTCGGTGTGTTTGGAAGGGCCGTCGTCAAACGTCAGGCAGACATAGCGCCCGGGCTGCGCGGCTTCGGCCTGCACGGCGAGCGCGTCGTTGGGGATGGCCGTGTGCGGGCAGGCCGCCGGGCGCGCGCAGAACCAGGCCAGCAGGCCCAGCCCCGCCGCCAGCATCGCCCATACGACCGCACGCCGTTTCATACCGCACCCCTCCCCTTTTTTCCAGATGTATGCGGCGGCGCGCGGCGGCATGCGGGCAAAAGAAAAGGGAGAGGCGGCGAGCCTCTCCCGAAAAGGAATGCAGAAACCGAAGGATTACAGATGCACCACCGTGCGCGGGGCGCGGTGGGGGCGCCAGGTGCGCGGCGAAAACAGGGCCAGCATGGGGAACAGTTCCAGGCGCCCGGCCAGCATGTCAAAGCTGAGCAGCCATTTGCACCAGGGGGAAAAATCCGCAAAAGAGCCCATGGGGCCGACGATCTCCAGGCCGGGGCCGACGTTGTTGAAGCAGGTCGCCACCGCCGTGAAGGTCGTGATGAGGTCGAAGCCGTCGAACGAGAGCGCGACCACCGACCCGGCGAAGATCAGGATGTAGACAGTCAGATATGCGCCGATGCCGTTGACCATGCGCACGTCCAGCGGTTTGCCCTCGAAGCGGACCGTGGTGACGGCGTGGGGGTGCAGCATGCGGCGGACCTCCTGCGCGGCGGACTTGAACAGGATGACCACGCGCGAGACCTTGAGGCCGCCCGCCGTGGAACCCGCGCAGGCGCCGATGAACATGAGCATGACCAGGATCGTGCGCGAGAACGAGGGCCAGAGGTTGAAGTCTGTGGTGGCGTAGCCGGTGGTCGTGATGATGGACGAGACCTGGAAAAATGCCAGGCGGACGGCCTGGCCAAAGCCGTCGCACAGATGCAGGATGTTGCCGGTGATGGCCGCGGTGGACAGCGCCACGATGCCGAGGTAGACGAGCAGCTCCTCCGACAGCAACGCTTCCTTGAAGTGGCGCAGCAGCAGGAAGTAGTACAGGTTAAAGTTGATGCCGAACAGCAGCATGAAGATGCCGATGACCCATTCGGCATAGGGGCTGTTGTACGCCCCGACGCTGAGCGCCCTGCTGCTGAAGCCGCCGGTACCGGCCGAACCGAAGCTGTGGATGAGCGAATCGAACAGCGGCATGCCGCCCAGGCAGAGCAGCACGACTTCCAGCACGGTCATGACCAGGTAGATCTTGTACAGGATCTTGGCGCTGTCCTGCAGGCGGCTGGAGATCTTGCCGACCGAAGGGCCGGGCACTTCGGCCCGCATCAGGTGCATGGCGCGGCCGTCGGTCAGCGGCAGCACAGCCATCAGGAACACGAGCACGCCCATGCCGCCGACCCAGTGGGAAAAGCTGCGCCAGAACAGCATGCCGTGGCTCATGGCCTCGACATCGGTGAGGATGGTCGAGCCGGTCGTGGTAAAGCCGGAGACCATCTCGAAAAAGGCGTCGGTGTACGAGGGGATTTCCCGCGAGAGATAGAACGGCAGCGCGCCGAACGCCGACAGCAGCACCCAGGCCAGCGCCGCGACCACAAGGCCGTCGCGGGCGTAGATCGTTGTGTTTTTGGGGCGGCGCAGCCCCAGCGCCCCACCCAGCAGCACCAGCGCCGCAATGGGGATGAGGAAGTACAGCCAGGTGTTTTCGCCGTACAGCAGCGCGCAGGCCAGCGGGATCACAAGCAGCGCGGCTTCGACCAGAAAGATGCGCCCCAGCACATACAGCACCATGCGGTAGTTCATCGCGCGCCCCCTTCCTGCAGGATGTCCCGCAGATCATGGATGCGCGCACCGTTGGTCACGACGACCACATCGTCGCCGGGCTGCAGCGTGTCGCTGCCGGAGGGGATGATGGTCTCGCCGTTGGGCCGCACGATACCGGCGACCAGGACCTCCGCGCGGATGGGCAGGTCCTTGAGCGGCACCCCGGCAAAGGGGGCATCCCTGCGCACGCCGAACTCCAGCGCTTCGACCTGGCCGCCGACGATGCGGTGCAGCGCCTTGATGTTGGAACCGAGCGTGTTCTGCATCGCGCGGACATACTGCAGGATCGCCTCTGTGGTGACGGTCGAGGTGGAAACGACGCTGTCCAGCATGCCGTTGGCGGTGGCCAGGTCCGCAAAGGAGGGGCGGTTGACCTTGGCGATGACCTTGCAGTGTTCCCCCTGCGCGGCGTACATCGAAAGGATGATGTTGGTCTCGTCCAGGCCGGTCAGCGCCACAAAGGCGTCCATATCGGCCAGGCCCTCCTCGTTGAGCAGTTCGCTGTCGGCGGCGTCGCCGTGGATGACCAGAACGCCGGGCATCTTCTCGCTCATCTCCTGGCAGCGCGCGGCGCTGCTGTCGATGACCGTGATGTGCATGCGGCTGTCGCGCAAATCCCGAATGAGATAGTAGGCCATGCGGGAAGCGCCCACGATCATCAGGTTGGCGGCGCGCGCCTTGAAAAGCCCCAGGCGGCGGAAGAAATTGCTGAGGTCGCGCGGGGTGGCGGTCAGGTAGATCTTGTCCCCTTCCTGCAGCACAAAGGAACCGCCGGGGATCGAGATCTCGCGCCCGCGCGCAACCGCGCAGATCAGCAGTTTCAGGTGCATGTTGCCGTACAAATCGGCCAGCGCCATGCCCGCCAGCGGGTTGCCGGGGCCAAGGCGGTATTCGATGAGTTCAAAGCGGCCGCGGCAGAACGGTTCGAGCTTGATGGCGCTGGGGAAACGCAGCACGCGGGCGATCTCGCGCGCGGTGGCTTTCTCGGGGTTGATGACCATGGACAGGCCGAGTTCGGCGCGCATGAAGCGCAGTTGGCGCTCGTATTCCGGGTTGCGGATGCGGGCGATGGTGTGGCGGGTACCGATCTTTTTGGCCACCAGACAGGCAAGGATGTTGATCTCGTCGCTGGAGGTGGTGGCGATCAGCAGATCGGCGCCGTCCTCGAACGCTTCGCGCTGAACGTCGTAGCACGCGCCGTTGCCCGCCACGCCGCGCACGTCGTAGACGTTCACGATGTCCTCGGTCAGTTCGGCGTCGTTGTCAATGGCGACGATGTCATGGCCTTCGGCGGTCAGCTGCTCGGTCAGGGCGCGGCCCACCTTGCCCAGGCCCACGATCACGATCTGCATAGGGTATACACTCCTTTGGGGCGGCGCAAAGGCCGCCCCGGTTTTGCGTTTTCACAAAAAAGCCGAGCGGCGTTATCCGCTTTGCGGCGAGTCCGCTTCAGGCTTCCGGCGCTTTAGGGTTGCTTTTGGCCGTTCCGGTGCGCCCTGGCTTCCACGCCATTATAGCAAACCGCAGGCAAAATTCAACACTTTCTTAACCGTTTCTTGGCCGTATAGGCAAAATCTTTGCCATTTCTTTGCCAAAAAGGGCTTGCATTTTTCCGGCGTTTCTGCATGCCGTACACGCCGCGGCAAAAAAGCCGAAAAAAGGGCTTGCATTTTGCCGGGCGGTGTGGTAGAATACCCTTTGCAACGCCGGGTCACGGCTGAGCATGAGCGGAAGTGCTGGAATCGGCAGACAGGCACGTTTGAGGTGCGTGTGTCCATGACGTGTGGGTTCAAGTCCCATCTTCCGCACCAAGGCGAAGTGCCGAGACAGATGTCTCGGCACTTTTTGTGTTTGCAGCCCTGCCCGCGCCAAACGCGCGGGCCATCCACCGGGGAGGTGCAATAACCATGCCGATGTTTACAATCGTGGGCGGCGTCAACGGCGCCGGCAAAAGCAGCCTGTCCGGCGTGCTGAAAGACTGCCTGGACGATCTGGGCGTGATCGTGGACCCGGACAAGATCACCGCGCAGCTCGGCGGCGATGAATACGCGGGCGGGCAGGCCGCTGTGGCCCGCCTGCAGGATTGCCTTGCGCAGGGCATCGACTTCACCGAGGAAAGCACCCTGTCGGGCAGCTTTTCCCGCAAAATGGCGCGTGCAGCCCGCGACGCCGGGTACACCGTCCGGCTGTACTATGTCGGCCTGGACACCGCCGGGGAATCCATCCAGCGCATTGCCAACCGCGTTGCGCACGGGGGCCACAACATTGCCAGTAAAGATGTAGAGCGCCGCTTTGCCCGGCGGTTCCGGGACCTTGGCAAGCTGCTGCCGCTGTGCAACGAGGCCACGTTCTACGACAACGACAACGGCTTCCGGGTGGTGGCGTTCTACCGCAACGGCGAACTGTTGCCCGCCACCGATACACCGCCCGCCTGGCTTGTACAGCTGCGGCAGGAGTTGGGGCTGTGATCGGAAGCGGGCGGCAGCACGGATACTATAAAAAGACCGAAATCTTGCGCTTGAGAAGGCGCTCTGATTTCGGTCTTTTTTATGCGGGTGAACAAAATATTTGTTTTTGCCGAAACCAAACGCTGCCAGCCCGTATGATTTGTATTTTGTGAGGGCAGCGCGGGTCACAGGCGGTTGCCGTACTGCTGCTTGAGGGTGCGGACAGTCTCGAGGCGGGCGACGGCGGCGGGGCCTTTGCGGGCGGAAACGGCCAGCACAAGGGCGTCGGCCACGGCGGCGGGGGCGGTCATCGAATGATATTCGTCCTCCTCACCGCGGTAGACGGTCAGACGGATGTCGGCGGTGCTGTGGGCGGGGTACTGGCGGGCCGTGAACAGCAGCGTGCGGTACCCGGCGGCGGCGCTGTGGTCGAGCAGCACGCGTGCTTCGGCCGAGAGCTTGGAGAAGCCGAACAGCACCACCAGGTCCCCCGCCCCGGCCCCGGCCAGGCCCTCCAGCAGTTCGCTGCCGCCGGCGGGCAGGCGCTCGACCTCGACGCCGATGCGGCGCAGGCGGTAGGCCAACAGCTCCACCAGCGCACGGGAGGCGTTTTTGGCGTGCAGATAGACCCGCTGCGCCGCAACGATGGCCTGCACGGCGCGGTCAAACTCGGCCTTGTCGAGCAGTTCAAGCGTCTTTTCAAGGTTGGCCCGCTGCTGTTCGATCCACCGCGGCAGCAGGGCGGTCTCACCTTCGGCCAGCGTGTTGGCCAGCTTGCGGGCCGCGCCGGGGCGTTCGCCCTGGGCGAGCACCACCTGCTTGAGATGCTTGAAATCCCGGCAGCCGACGCGGCGGGCAAAGCGGGAGATGCTGGCCTCCGAGACATGCAGCGCCGCGGCCAGTTCGGCGATGGTCATAAACAAGAACTCGTCCCGATGGGCGCAGATGTATTCCAGAATCGCACTCTCGGTGGCGGTTAGGTTTTCCGGCATTTGTGGAAAGGTGAGGCACATGGCGGGGTCCTTTTTCTCTCAGGTTTTGAACGGATACGAAAGAGGCGCAGGCTTGGCGGGCAGGCCTGCGTTCTTTCCTGTTATCTTATCGCTATTTTACCATGCGCCGCGGGCGCCGGCAAGCCTTATCCGGCCAGGCGGTGCTTGGCGGCAAGGACGGCGGGCGATTCGCCGCTTTCGCGCAGCAGCACCTCGACATAATCGCCGCCCAGGGCGTGGATCTCCTTGAGGGCGCGCTTGAGCAGCCCGGCCGTGCGCACCTTGGCGGCGGCGTCCGGGTGGACGGCGATGTTGTACCGCCCGGCCTGCATCTCGGCGTAAAGCTCGCGGAAGGTGGAAACGTCGCGGTCGAAATGCGTGCGGATGCAGCCGTACTGCACGGCCTGGTGGGTGTCGCTGCCCGCGACGACCGGCTTTTGCAGCTGGTGACCAAAGCCGTATGTCAAGCGCTCGGTGCGGGCGCGATCTTCGGCGATGTCCTTGCCGTTCAGATCAAGGAAGTCGAACCGCGCAAGCAGCTCGCCCGGCAGGTCGGGGATGTGCCCGCCCGCGCGGAACGGGTGCCCGGCGCCGACAAGCACCGGGTACTCGTCAAACAGACGGGCCAGGTCGGCAAAGGGCAGAAAGCTGCCTTTTGTCTTGTGCGGTTCGAGGCGGCGGTTGAGTTCGCGGATCGCGTCCATCGGCCCGATGCACAGCACATGGCCGCCTTCGGCGATGTCGGTCTCCATGCCGGGGAAAACGCGCAGCCCGTCAAAGGCGAACGCGTCGCCGACCGGGCGGCCGTGTCCGGCGATGTAGCCGTAGACTTCGTCAAACTGCTGGGTGTTGAAGTGTTCGGTCAAGCAGATGGCGTCCAGCCCCGCCGCCCCGGCTTCCGCCAGCAGCCAGTCCGTATAGGCTGTCGAGAAAGGCAGGTATTTGGCCAGCTTGCCGTGGGTGTGAAAATCGAGATACATGCTTCTGCCCCCTTACACGATCGTGGCGATGAGGATGGTGACGGCCACCCAGAGGAAAGAGACGGCGGCAAACAGCAGGTCGTCGTTGGTCAGATGCAGCTGCGACAGCTTGATCTTTTTGACTTCCCTGTTGACGGCCGCATAGCGGTAACCCTTGATTTCCAGCACCTCGACTGTCGTGCGCGAGCGCTTGGCCGTGTTGAGCATCAGCGGGTAAAAGGCGTGGATGATGACCTGGATCTGGTAGATCAGGTATTTGACCTTGCCGCCGAACGTATCGTGCGCAGGCGGGTTGCCGCGCAGGCGGTAGGACAGCAGCACGTTCTGGAACTCCTCCATCAGCAGTGGCAGCATGCGGTAGGCGTAGGAGATCGAAAACGAGAGGCGCTCCGGGCAGCCGTACCACATCAGGCCGTTGGCGAGCTTGTCCGGGTCAAGACCGGAAAAGATCGTGATCGAGGCCAGCGAGACGGTCGCGACTTTGAGCGTGAGGATCAGCAGCGGCACGATGGCCGAAGCGTCGCCGCCGAACAGCAACGTGACCAGAAACAGATACCCTGTCTGCGAGAAAACGCCGAGGGCGAAGAGGAACAGAACAAGCCCGGCCACATGCGCCATCCAGGTCGTGACGGCAACGAGCAGGAAGCAGCCGATGAGAAACGGTACGCTGTGCACGAACCAGGGCACAAGCCCGAAGAACAGATACCAGACAAGCAGCATGCGCGGGTCCATCGCGGCGATGCGGGTATCGTTGTTGCCGTAGGCGTTTTTCAGCACCTGGTTGCGCAGGAAGTCGATCGAGAGCTTGTCTAAAATATTATCGGGAAGTTTTTCCATCGTTTTCATACCGCTGCCTCCCTGGTTTGCCCGGCGCGCCCGGTGAAACGGGCGAGGAAATCATCAATGGTGTAGCAGGCGGACGCGGGGTCCAGCGCCCGGCCCATCGCAAATATCTCCGGCGGGCGGATGCCGACGGTCCTCAGCAGTTCGCCGTCCCGGAAGATAGCGTCGCGCGGGCCGTCGGCGACAACCCGGCCGCCGCAGAGCACGATAATGCGCTCGGCCCATTCGCAGACAAGCTGCATATCGTGGGTGGCGATCATCACGGTCTCGGTGATCTGCTTCATCTCCTCGAGCGTGCGCATGATCTCCTTGCGGGTGGCGATGTCGAGGTTGGCGGTCGGCTCGTCGAGCAGCAGGATGCCCGGGTCGAGCGCAATGCCGATGGCAAGGCTGGCGCGGCGCATCTGCCCGCCCGAGAGCAGGCGGCCGTCCCGCCCGCGCAGGCCGGCAAGGCGGAAGCGGGCGAGCAGCGCGTCGGTGCGGGCATCGGCGTCGGGCAGGCCGCGCGCCTTCATCGCGAAGGCAATGTCCGCTTCGATGGAATCCTGGATGAACATGTCTTCGGGGTTCTGGTAGACCATCGACACCTCGCGGCAGAGCCCCTCCGGCTTGACGCCGTGCAGGCTGCGGCCGTTTAAGAAGATCTCTCCCTCTGTGGGCTTGAGCAGGCCGACCATCAGCTTCATCAGCGTCGACTTGCCCGCGCCGTTCGAGCCGATCAGCGCGACCTTGTCTCCCCTGCGGATCGAGAGGTCGAGCCCGTCAAAGACGCGGTTCGGCGCGCCCTTAACGCTGCGGTAGGCGACCGAGACATTTTGGAAGCGCAGCACCTCCGCGCCGCTGTTCTTTGCGGCGGCGCGCACGGCCGGTGCGGCGCCGGGGCGCGGCGCGAAGGCATCGCGCCCCTCCTCCACCGTCGCGGGCAGGCGCGGGGCGTACAGCTCGCCGTTTTGGCGCAGCCGGTGGGCGGCGATGGTCACCTGCGGCGGGAAGATATTGCAGCTTTGCAGTTCGTCGACGCGCTGCAAAGCATCGTCGGTCGGCAGCTTCCACTGCACGCGGCCGTCCCTGAGCAGCAGCACATGCTTGCAGAAATCGGCGATGTACTCGGTGTGGTGCTCAATGACGATAATCGTCTTGCCGTATTCTTCGTTGAGGCGGCGCAGCACCGCATAAATGCGGTCGGCGTGCTGCGGGTCGAGCTGGGCGATCGGTTCGTCGAGGATCAGCACCTCCGGCTGCAGGCTGAGCACGCCCGCCAGCGCCAGCAGGTGGGTCTGGCCGCCCGAAAGCTGCCAGATGAAATCGTCTTCCCTGTCCTGCAGGCCACACTGGCGCAGCGCCTCGCGGCCGCGCTCGAGGTAGTCGGGCCGGGCGTAGTTGAGGCAGGCGTAGCTGGCGTCGTCAAGCACGGTGGGGCGGATGATCTGGTTCTCAAAATCCTGATACACATAACCGACCTTCTGTGCCAGCGCGCCGATGTCGGTGGTGGCGGCATCGAGGCCGCAGGCAGTCACACGGCCCGTATACTCACCGGTGATGAACTGCGGGATCAAGCCGTTGAGCGTCTTGCACAGCGTCGATTTTCCGCAGCCGTTGTTGCCGACAATGGCAAGGAAGTCGCCTTTTTCGATCGTCAGCGAGACGTCGTTGAGCGTCGCTTCCGCCGCGCCGGGGTAGGCATAGGTCAGGTGTTCGATCTCTACCACATTCATCGAACGTTACACACCCTTCTTGGCCGTCTTTTCGCCGTTTTTGCGCATCACCAGCACGATGACGACCGCCAGCACGGCGGCGGCGACGATGCCGACGGCGAGGGCGGTGGAGCTTTCAGCCCACTCGGCTTCCCAGTCGATGACCGAGAAACCGGCGGTGGCCAGCAGCTCGGAGGCGAGCGCGACCGCGAAAGCGATCAGCGCGCCGATGACGACCTTGCCGCCGATCGGCTCCAGCGCGGTCTTTTCGGTGCGGGGCTGCATGCCAAGCAGCGGTTCGATCTTGCCGTAGAGTTTTGGAACGAGGTAGAGCGTCGGCAGCAGGCAGAAGAGGATGCCGGAGAAGAGGATGTCGTTGAGGCAGGCGAAGCCTTCGGTGATGAAGACGCTTTCGGGCAGACCGGCGACGGCTTCAAAATCCTCGACGCCGAACTGCACCTTGGCGATGTCGACGATGCAGCCGAGCACCTGCTGGATCACAACGCCGCCGATGGCCGCAGCGCCGACCATCTTACGGTTGCGCGGGTCGCGCACAAGGCGGCCGGCAATGTAGACGCCGATCGTTACGGTGATGAACTTTTCCAGTTCGCCGAGGCCGCCGAACTGGCCGAGCATGATCTCGCTGAAGACGAGTTCGCCGGTGGCCGCGCCGAGCGCCGCCGACATCGGGTCAAACAGCATCGCGAGGGTGAGCGGGATGAAGAGGAAGTATTCGACCGAGAATTCCACGATGCCCACCTGGAAGGAGGGGATCAGTTCGGTAAAGAGGGTGGCGAGGCCGTACAGGGCCATCGTCAGGACAAAGACCATCAATTTCTGTGACGAATTGGCCGCCTGCTTCTGCGTTGTCATGTAAGATTCCTCCTGTTATGTCCAATAACGAAAAAGTCGGTTTCCTGGGGTGCGCCCGTTCCGGCAAACGCGCCGGGGATTTTTCGGGTACGCCCTGGGCGTCCGGTGCAAGTTTCCCTGCACTGACTTTATTCTAGCAGGCGAATGTAAAGGCCGCTATCGCGGGCATGTAAAATGTTCGTAATATTTTCACTGGTTAAATTCTTGAAAATTTATTTTCGCCACAACTGCATGCCGCGCCACTCTCCCCACCGCGAAATTTGGCCTTGCAAACAAAAGGGGAAGGCAGTACAATAAAAAAAACGAATTTTTTATCCGGCGCGCCCCTGCCGGGCTGAACGCGGATACAATACGGAGGTTTTGTTATGTCGGTTCCTTCCATCAACACCCTGTGCGTGCAGGGCGGCTACACGCCGGGCAACGGCGAGCCGCGCCAGATCCCCATTATCCAGAGCACGACCTTTAAATATGATACGGCGGACGGGATGGGCAAGCTGTTCGACCTGGAGGCCGAAGGCTATTTTTACTCCCGCCTGCAGAACCCGACCTGCGACCGTGTAGCGGCCAAGATCACGGCGCTGGAGGGCGGCGCGGCCGGTATGCTGACCTCCTCCGGCCAGGCGGCGAACTTCTTTGCGCTGTTCAACATCTGCAACGCCGGGGAGCATATCGTTTCCTCCAGCTCCATCTACGGCGGCACCTTCAACCTGATCGCCGTGACGATGGCAAAGATGGGCATTACCGCCACCTTTGTCAGCCCCGACTGCAGCGACGAGGAGCTGGACGCCGCGTTCCAGCCCAACACCAAAGCCGTGTTTGGCGAGACCATCGCCAACCCGGCGCTGACCGTTTTGGACATTGAGCGGTTTGCCGCCGCGGCCCACCGCCACGGCGTGCCGCTGATCGTGGACAACACCTTCCCCACCCCGGTCGGCTGCCGCCCCATCGAGTGGGGCGCCGACATCGTGACCCATTCGACGACCAAGTACATGGACGGCCACGGCGGCTGCGTGGGCGGCGCGATCGTGGACGGCGGCCATTTTGACTGGATGGCCCACGCCGACAAGTTCCCCGGCCTGACCACGCCGGACGAAAGCTACCACGGCATCACCTATGCCGAGCGGTTCGGCATGGGCGGGGCGTTCATCACCAAAGCCACCGCGCAGCTGATGCGTGACTTCGGCTGCGTGCAGAGCCCCATCAACGCCTACATGCTCAACCTGGGGCTGGAAAGCCTGCATGTGCGCATGGCCCGCCACTGCGAAAACGGCCAGGCTGTGGCCGAATTCCTGGCCGGGCACCCGAAGATCGCCTATGTCGATTACTGCGGCCTGCCCGGCGACAAGTACCACGAGCGTGCAAAGAAGTACCTGCCCAACGGCTCCTGCGGCGTCGTCAGCTTTGGCGTCAAGGGCGGGCGCGAAGCGGCCGCCGCGTTCATGGAGCACCTGAAGCTGGCGGCCATCGAGACCCATGTGGCCGACGCGCGCACCTGCTGCCTGCACCCCGCGAGCACGACCCACCGCCAGATGAACGACGAGCAGCTGGCCGCCGCCGGTGTGCGCCCCGACCTGGTGCGCATGAGCTGCGGGCTGGAGGACAAAGCCGACCTGATTGCCGACATCGCCCAGGCGCTGGACAAGATCTGACCCACGCAAGGAGGCCCCCATGCCGCTGATCATCCCGCGGGAACTGCCCGCCTACCGCGCGCTTTCGGACGAGAACGTCTTTGTCATGCACCGCGAGCGCGCGCATAGCCAGGACATCCGCCCGCTGCGCATTTTGATCCTGAACCTGATGCCGACCAAGATCGTGACCGAGACGCAGCTGGCCCGCCTGCTGGCCAACAGCCCGCTGCAGGTGCAGCTGACCTTTTTGCAGACGGCTACCCACAGCACCACCCACACCCCGCCCGAGCACATGAAGGCATTTTACAAGACCTTTGATGCGGTGAAGCACGAGCGGTTCGACGGGCTGATCATCACCGGCGCGCCGGTCGAAGACATGGACTATGAACAGGTGGATTACTGGGACGAGCTGTGTACGATCATGGAATACAGCAAGGAGAACGTGTTCTCGACCATCCACCTGTGCTGGGGCGCGCTGGCCGGGCTGTATTATCATTTCGGCGTGCGCAAGGTACACCTGGACCGGAAGATGTTCGGGGTGTTTGAGCACCGGCTGACCCGCCCCGCCAACCCGCTGGTGCGCGGTTTTGACGAAGTGTTCTACGCCCCGCACAGCCGCTGGGCCGGGCTGAACCGCGCGGACATCGACGCCTGCGGCGCGCTGCGCATCCTGGCCGAGAGCGACGTGGCCGGGCCGATGCTGCTTTCGACCGAATCGGGGCGGCAGATCTTTGTGATCGGCCACCCAGAATACGACAAGTACACGCTGGACGCCGAGTACAAGCGCGACGTGGCCGCCGGGCGGGACATCCGCGTACCGGTGAACTATTACCCGGACGACGACCCCAGCCGCGAGCCGCTGTTCCGCTGGCGCGCGCACGGCTACCTGCTGTACGCCAACTGGCTGAACTACTACGTCTACCAGAACACGCCCTATGACCTCGACCGGCTGGAGGCGCTGGACAAGTAGCACATGAAAGCGCCTGCCTCTGCCTTTGGCGGGGCAGGTTTTGTTTATCTGCTTTTCTGCGTGAATGTTTGAACTTTGAACAAGGAGGACGCAATGGACGCACCGCGCATGAGCGCCTGCATCGTGGCGTACTGCGATTATGAGGAGGTCTGCGCCGCCGTGCGCAGCGTTTTGACCCACACCCCGGCGGCGGATTTCCGCCTGTTTGTCGTTGACAACGCCAGCCCCGACGGCTGCGGCGCGCGGCTGGCGGCCGAGGATTTCGGCGACGCGCGCGTGACCGTGCGCTGCCTGCCGGAGAACGTCGGCTTTGGCAAAGGGCACAACAGTGTGCTGCCCGACCTGGCGGCCATGGGCAGCGAGGTGCACTTTATCCTGAACCCGGACATTCTGCTGCAGGACGGCGTGCTTGCCGGCATGGCGGCCTGGATGCGGGACCACCCGCAGGCCGTGATGGCGACGCCGCAGCTGTTTTTCCCCGACGGGCGGCGGCAGGACCTGCCCCGCCGCAAGCCGACGCCCTGGCTGCTTTTGGCGCGCCAGCTGGCCGAGCGGTTCCCGCGGGGCGTTTTTGCTAAAGCGAACGACCATTACCTGATGCGGGACGAAGACTTGAGCCAGGCGCGGCGCATCGAGTTCTGCACCGGCAGCTTTGCCGCCGTGCGCACCGAGGTCTTTGCGGCGGCGGGCGGGTTCGACCCCGAATATTTCATGTATGTCGAGGACGCCGACCTAACCCAGAAGATGCTGCGCCACGGCGAAGTGTGGCTGCTGCCGCAGTTCAAAGCCGTGCACGCCTGGCACCGCGCCCCGATGCGCGACGCCGGGCGGTTCAAGATGCAGCTGGTGAGCATGGGGCGGTATTTTAAAAAGTGGGGCGCGGGCGCGCGCACGTCTGGTAGCCGCGCGGGGTCTGGCCGGTAAAGCGGCGAAAAACCTTGCTGAAATAGCTGCCGTCCCGAAAGCCAACCCGAAGGGCGATCTCGGTGATGTCCAGATCCCCCTGTTCAAGCAGCAGCTTGGCCATATCGACCCGCATCCGGTTGGTATAATCGCTGATCGTACAGCCGGTCTCCCGGTGGAAGCGGCGGGCCAGGTAGCCTTCGCTGACAAAGAGTTCCTCCGCCATTGCCTGCAGGCTGATCTTTTCGGTGATATGGTAGGAAATGTAGCGCACCGCGGCGTTGACCACCTTGCCATACCCATGGGTGGAAAGGTGCGCGACGGCCTCGGCGTATTCGGTCACGATGCGCATGGGCAGTTCTTCCTTAAGCGCCCGCATATCCCGCGTTCGCGTGATGATCAGGCCGAATTTTTCCGATATGTTATGCAGGTACAGCGCAGGCAGCCCGCCGCGGCGGGCCGCAATACGCCCGGACACATTCATGATGCGGCACCACCGCTGCGCCATCTCAAGCGGGTCCCCGCCGAGATAATCAAAATTCCCGATGCCGTCCAGCCGCTCTCTCTGGAGTCGCCGGGCGGTTTCCGTATCCCCGCGCCGGATCGCGTCCAGCAGGCGGTCCTCGATCTCATACCTCCACTCCACGGTTTGGACCCAGTTGCGGTCCTCCGCGGAAAAAAAAGCGGTACGCTGCAGGACCGGGAGACCTACCCCGGCCTGGGCTGCCGGGAAACGGTAGAGCTGCGGTTCCAAACGCCGCAGGGCGCTTACGCCTTCCCGCTTTACATTTACTGGCCCGAACAGGCGGAAGGTCCGCTGCCAATGGTTTTGTTCATCTGCAACCGGCCGCGCCGCGACACCCCGATGACACTGCCGCCGGGGCTGGATACAGCCCGCCTGGGGCAGCTGATGGCCGGGACCGGCGGCGCGCTGCCCAGCCCGCCGCCCGAAGGCGGCGAACCGGCCGTGACCCGCGGCTGTACGCTGGACAGCGCCCTGGACGCCGACAACTGGCCGGTCGAGATGCTCTTGCGGCGCGGTGTAGCCACCGCCGCCTTCTATACCGAAGACCTTGAACCCGACCGCTGCACAGACGGCAAGCAGGGCCTCCTCTGCCATTTTGACGCAATGGACACGCGGGGCCCCGAACGCTGGGGCGCCATCGCCGCCTGGGCTTTTGGCGCCAGCCGCGCGCTCGACTACCTGACCAGCGACGCGCGCACCGGCCGCGACATTGCGGTGGCGGGGCATTCCCGCGGGGGTAAGACGGCGCTGTGGTGCGCTGCCAACGACCCGCGCGTCACCTGCTGCTACGCCAACAATTCCGGCTGTACCGGGGCGGCGCTCTCCCGCGGGAAGCGGGGCGAGGGCATTTTGCAGATCAACACCCTTTTCCCCTACTGGTTCTGCGGCAACTACAAGCTCTACAACGGCCACGCCGAGCGGCTTCCGGTCGACCAGCACATGCTGCTGGCGCTGGTTGCGCCGCGCCTGTTGTACCTGGCCAGCGCGACCGAAGATTTGTGGAGCGACCCGGAGGCCGAATTTGACGGGGCGGCAGCCGCCAGCCCGGCCTGGCAGGCGCTGGGCTGCGAGGGGCTCGGCTGCGCGGCGCTGCCCGCCCCCGGCAGCCCCAGCCATACCGGCCGGATCGGCTACCATGTACGGGCAGGCGGGCACGCGCTGACCCGGGAGGACTGGGCCCTGTTCTGCGATTTCTGGCAGGCGCACCGCACGGCAGACAAAATCTGACCCCATCTTTTTATCCCGCCGCCGTCCGCGGCGGCAAGGCAGAAAGAGGGCGGACCGCCTCTTTCTGTTTTGTTTTGCCACAAACAAAGGAGTATGTGATGATGGAAAAACGTTGGACCGGCACCGCGCAGGTTTTGGCGGCGGCGCTGCTGTGGAGCAGCGCCGGGCTTTTGATCCGCGGCGCCGCCTGCAGCACGTTCTGGCTGCTGGCGGTCCGCAGCGGCGCGGCGGCGCTGGTGCTGGCACCCGGGCTGCGCCAGCTGCGCGGGCGGCGCATCGGCCGCAACGGCTGGCTGGCGATCTGGCTGTACGCGGCCTTCATGTTTGCGTTTGCGTTGGCCACCCGGCTGACGAGCGCCTCGCAGGCAGTGGCCGGGCAGTACACTGCGCCGCTGTTCATCTATCTTGTTTCGGTGTGGCGCGGGCGCATCCGCGTGCGGCCCATCAACCTTTTGCCCATGCTCTGCATCGCGCTGGGGTGCGGGCTGTCGCTGTTCGCAGGGACCACCGGCCCGCTGGTGTTGCTGCCGCTTTCCTGCGGGCTTTTGTTCCCCGCCTATTCGGCGTTCCTGCGCCGCGCGGGCGACCTGCCCGCCGGGGCGGTGAACTGCCTGGGCAACCTGGCCTGCGCCGTGCTGGCGCTGCCGTTCGCGGCCGCCGCGCCGCTGCCCGCCGTTGGCGACGCCGCCCTGATCGCCGCGGCCGGTGTGGCGGTCAACGGCTTTGGTTATACGCTGTATGCCCGCGGAGCGCGGCAGGTAGCCCCGCTGACAGCGGTGATGCTCTGCCTGGCCGAGCCGCTGCTCAACCCGGTCTGGGTGTTTCTGTTTTTGGGCGAAGCGCCGACGCCCGCCGGGCTCTGTTCCCTGCTGCTGATCCTGGCGGGCGGTTTTCTGGATGTGGCCGGGGCGTGGCTGCGCAGCCTGCGCGCGCACCACAACGCCCGGCTGTGAAGTGCATCTGCCGAAATCCCCCAAAGCGCGTGAAAAAACTTCTTGCCAAGGGCGGCGGCGTATGCTATAATGACTAACGTTACCGCGGTTCGGTCCCGGGTGTATGCCCCTGTGGGGAAACCTTGCTGCCCGCTGCTGTGCCGCCGGCTTATATTTTATAAAAAGAAAGGAAAACACACCATGAGCCAGAAATCTGCCATTGAAAAGCAGCCCATCATCGAAAAGGCCGCCCTGCACGAGGGCGACACCGGTTCCCCGGAGGTCCAGGTCGCGCTGCTGACCGCGCGTATCAACCACCTGACCGAGCACCTGAAGAGCAACAAGAACGACAACCACAGCCGCCGCGGCCTGTTCAAGATGGTCGGCCGCCGCCGCAACCTGCTTGCCTATCTGCAGAAGAAGGACATCAACCGTTACCGCGCTCTGATCGCTGAACTGGGTCTGCGCAAGTAATCCTTGGCAAAACGGGCAGGGCGCAACAAATGTTGCGCCCTGCCCTTCTGTTATATTTCTGCCGCCGGACGGCGGCGCCTTTCCACCGGACTCAGGCACCGTGGTTTGTGCAGTAAATCGAACCGCTGAACCGGGCATGCCGGCTCGGCGGCTGGATTTATTGCTCAAAGCACAGGCGCCATGGCACAATATATTTCCCCGGAAGGAGAACCATTATGGCACTGGAATTTTCATCCAAAAAAGAGACGTTCCCCCACTACCGCAAATTTGAGACCACCTTTGCGGGCCGCCCGTTCGTGGTGGAGACCGGCAAGCTGTGCGGCCTGGCCAACGGCAGCGCGATGATCCGCTACGGCGAGACCTGCGTGCTGTGCAACGTGACCATGAGCGAAAAGCCCCGCGACGGCATCGACTTTTTCCCGCTGAGCGTGGAATTTGAGGAGAAGCTGTACGCGGCGGGCCGCATTCCCGGCAGCTTTATGCGCCGCGAGGGCCGCCCCGGCGAGCATGCGATCCTTTCGAGCCGCGTGGTCGACCGCCCGATCCGCCCGCTGTTCCCCAAGGACATGCGCAACGACGTGTGCGTGACCATGACCGTGATGAGCCTGGACCCGGACAACAGCGCCGAGATCGCCGGTATGAACGGCGCTTCGCTGGCCATTGCGATGTCCGACATCCCCTGGAAGGGCCCCATCGCCGGTGTGGCGGTCGGCCTGGTGGACGGGCAGATCGTGCTGAACCCGACCAAAGAGCAGCGCGCCCACAGTGACCTGGCCCTGACGCTGGCCGCGAGCATGGACAAGATCGTGATGATCGAGGCCGGCGCCAACGAAGTGGACGAGGCCACCATGATGGAGGCCATCAAGACCGGCCACGCCGAGATCAAGAAGATGCTCGCCTTCATCAACGGCATTGTGGCCGAGATCGGCAAACCGAAGATCGAGTTCCAGTCGGTCGACCTGGACTATGACCTGCTGAAAAAGATCAGCGCCGACCACCTGGACGAGTTCAAGGCCGCGATGGACACCGACGACAAGAACGTGCGCGACGCCGCTTTGCTGCCCATCATGGACAAGATCGCCGCCGAGTACCCCGACCTGGACGCTTCGACGCTGGACCTCATCAGCTATAAGATGCAGAAGTTCGTTGTGCGCCGCTGGCTGCTGGACGAAGGCAAGCGCGTGGACGGCCGCGGCATCAACGAGATCCGCCCGCTGGCCGCCGAGGTCGGCATCCTGCCGCGCGTGCACGGTTCCGGCCTGTTCACCCGCGGCCAGACCCAGAGCCTGACCATCTGCACGCTGGGCTCCACCCGCGACGCGCAGACGATGGACGATTTGGGCGATATGCCGCAGAAGCGCTATATCCACCACTACAACATGCCGCCGTATTCCACCGGCGAAGCCCGCGCCCCGCGCAGCCCCGGCCGCCGCGAGATCGGCCACGGCGCGCTGGCGGAACGCGCGCTGCTGCCCGTGCTGCCGAGCATGGAGGACTTCCCCTACACCATCCGCTGCGTGTCTGAGATCATGAGCTCCAACGGTTCGACCAGCCAGGCTTCGATCTGCGGTTCCACGCTGGCGCTGATGGACGCCGGTGTGCCGATCAAAGCGCCGGTCGCCGGTATCTCCTGCGGTCTGATCACCGAGGGCGAGCGCTGGATGACCATGCTGGACATCCAGGGCGTGGAGGACTTCCACGGCGACATGG
>MHCFR05601__coassemble_711_pt1 | contig 53980 bp, 53 predicted proteins | sample MHCFR05601__metabat2_high_PE_011 | metagenome-assembled genome bin MHCFR05601 | reverse complement strand
GGCGCGGCCGGGCGCGGTTTTTTCCCGCCGGGGCGGGTGTAGGGCACACGATCGTTTTGCATATCCGTTTCCTTTTATGTTTTCCCGCCCGGGCGCGCCGGGCGCGGCGGGGTCTGTGTCGGTTTCATGCTTCTATGGTATCATTTTGGCGAAGAAATTACAATCATGTCCCACCAGGAAGAATGTGTAAAAATTACAAAAGCCGCCCTTTTGTGCAAAAGGGCGGCGAAGGGTTCCCTACGGGGGTTTGCGGCAGCCGTGGGGCGCGCGGTCGGCCGCGGGGTTCGCGACCATTTAGCCTCCCTTGTCAAAGGGAGGTGGCATGGCCGCAGGCCGTGACGGAGGGATTGCCCTACGGCGGGCTGCCGCTTGAAAAAACGGAAGTTTGCGGCGAAGCAATCCCTCGATCTCCGCTCTCGCCCCCTTTTGACAAGGGGCCTGTTGGGGTGCGCGCCGCCGCGGGGTCCGGCGGGATGAGGGCATCCCGCCCTACGTTTGCCCGGGTAGTTGCGGCCATTCCGGTTAGCCGGGCGCTGGCCGTGGGCCGTAGGGGCGGGATTCATCCCGCCCGTGGGCGTTTGCGCCGCCGCAAACCGGGCCGATATGGAATCGGCCCCTACAGAGGTTTGCGGCAGCCGTGGGGCGCGCGGTTGGCCGCGGGTTGAGGGCATTCCGCCCTTACGGCTGCCCGGCGGGGACGCCTTCGGCCCAGGGTTCTTTGGCCAGGCGGGCCGCGTCGCCTGGGGCGAGCTCCATCCCCTTGAGCGCGCGGGCGGCCTCTTCGGCCAGGTCACCGCGCATATAGGCAAAATTGCCGACAAGGTCCCAATCGACCGTTTCGGCGCGGCCGGCCTCGAGCCGGGCGAGATGGTCGCGCAGGCAGGCGCGCTCGATATCGGCGCAGCAGAGCAGGCTGAACGAGAGCGCCAGCGCCGCGGCCAGCACCCGCACGGCCGGGATGCGGCGGAACAGCCGCACAAGCGCAAGCACGCAGCCCAACCCCAGCACGCCGAGCACCCAGGCCGACAGCACCCGCCGCGGCGTGAGGCCGTAGAGATGGATGTACAGCCCGAGCTTGGCGGCGGCGAGCGCCGCAAACGCCAGCCCGAACGCGCCGAACACACACAGCCCGGCGCGCTGGCGGCCGGGGGCGTCCGCCGGGCGCGCGCCGAAAAAGTGCACGGCGGCCAGCACCGCAAAATCAAGCAGCAGGATGCGGCACAGCTGCCAGAACCCTTCCACCGCAAAGCGGGAGACCTGCTGCGGCGCCAGCGGCGCACCGAGAGCCGGGAGGAACTCCGCCGCCTGCACAGCAAAAAAGAGGGCGTACACGGCGCACAGCCCACCGACGGCCAGCCGGCCGGTGAGCGCGGGCAGCCGCGGCACGCGGCTCAGGGCGCGGTAGACATCGTCTTCGGCCAGCGGCGGGCGGGTGCGGCGCAGCGCCCCGCCGACCAGCCCGAACAGCCAGGCCCCGACGGGCAGCGAGAGCAGCAGGGTGAAGATATCCCCCACCAGGCGCGCAAACTGCCGGTCGGACAGCTGCGGCCAGCGCAGCCAGCGGCCGATAAAGGCGCCGAACGCCGTGTCGGCTGCTGAAAGTTCCGCCAGCGCGTAGCCGCCCAGCGCCAGCGCCAGCAGGATACCGGCGGCGAGCTCCTGCCTGCGGCGGCGGGACTGCGGGGTGCGGCGCTGCGCGCGGCCGCGCCGCCATGCGCCCAGCGCGCCTGCAAGGATGCGCGTGCGCAGGGCGATATCCGACCACGGCAGCGTGAACAGCCCGGCGATGCCGTCGGCCGCCAGCATCGCGTTGGCCCTGCCCGCGGCCTGCATGCCGGTGCGGGCCAGCACCCAATAGACGGCGGTCAGGTGCCAGGCCAGCAGCTGCCACAGCGCCAGTTCGCTGTGCAGGCCGTACAGCAGCATCGCCGCGCCCTGCAGCAGCCAGCATACGGCCCAAAACGGCGCGGCCACGGCCCCGCGGCGGCCGAGCGCGCGGGCAAACGCTTCGACGCCCGCAATGAACAGGACCGGGAAGGCCGCCCAGGCCCAGCGGTCCTGCTCGCTGCCGAGCGCAAGCACCCGCACATAAAACCAGCCGACGGCATAGCTGGCCGCCAGCGCGGCCAGCCAGACGCGGCGGCGGGGCAGCGCCTGCCACAGCGTGGGGGCGGGTTCAGCTTTTTCCGGTAAAATGGGCGCAGAAGAATAGAGGGGACGCGGCGCGCCCTCTTTTTTTGACATTTCCATGGCAGATTCCTTTTGTATCGGTTATGTAGCGTCGTCCGGGGCGTATTCCAGAAGATCCCCGGGCTGGCAGTCCAGCGCCTTGCACAGCGCCTCCAGCGTGGAGAAGCGCACGGCCCTGGCCTTGTTGTTTTTGAGGATGGACAGGTTGGCCGGGGTGATGCCGATGGCTTCGGCCAGCTCCCCTGCGCCGATGCGGCGCTTTGCCATCATCACGTCCAGATTGATGCGTATGGGCACGGCGCGCCTCCTTACACGGTATAGTCGAGTTCGTCCTGCATTTTGACGGCCTGCTCGAACGCATTTTTGAGCACATGGACGATCAGCGCCATGAACCCCGCGGCAATGCCCATGCAGGCAAACGGAAAGTAGAGCGCCGCCCCGGCCGGGACGCAGATGACGGCCGCCAGCGCGCAGCACCAGGCGATGCGCCGCAGCGCCTGCACATTGGCGGGCACAAAAACGGCCCCCTGCCCCAGCCGGGCCAGCAGGCGCTCGAGCTGCCAGAGCATCCACAGCGCCAGCGCGGCCAGCACATAACCCAGCCCCAGCATGACCCCGCGCACCGCCGGGCCGGTGACGGCCACCCGGCCGCGGGTGATGAGCCAGTCGACAATAGCGGGCCCGGCCAGCGCGATCAGGATGCAGGCGATAAACACCCCGCCCGTGACAAGGCGGGTGAGCAGGATGCTTTTGCGGTCGTCCCAAAACCGTTTGGCGGTGATCTTTTGCGGCACGATACATTCCTCCCCTGATTTCATGATGTCAGCAGTATACCACAGGGCATATCGTTTTGCAAGATGTTTTTATTGTTTTTCAATATATTTTTTTCGTTTTTCAGGTGCAGCATCCAGCAAACCGCGGCGGCGGCAATACCACAGCCCGCCCAGCGCCAGCAGCGCGGCGGCGCTGGCCACCGCCGGGTAGCCCCAGGGCACGCCCGGGGCCAGCATATTCGGGAAATTCATGCCGTACCAGCCCGTGACAAGGTCCAGCGGCAAAAACACCGTAGCCACAACGGTCAGCCAGGTGGTGACGCGGGTCTGCCGCAGCTCGATGTTGGCATGGCAGACCTGCCACAGCTGCATCGTGTACTCGCGCAGCGTCTCGGCTTCGTCACGCAGGCTGGCGGCGCGGGCGGCAAAGCGGTCCCAGGCGGCGCGCTCGGCGCGGGTCAGGCGGCGGGCGGGGTCCGCCTGCAGGTCCTGCGCCAAGCGGGCCAACGCGGCCCAGCCGCCGTGCAGCGCCGCCAGCGCGCGGCGCACCGCCAGCGCCCGCGCGCCGAAATCCTGCAGCTGGCCGCGGCCAAGCGCTCCCTCCAGGCGGTCCAGGCAGTCCTCCTGCCGCTGCAGGTCCGGGGCGGCGGTCTCGGCGGCCTGTTCCAGCAGGGCCAGCAGCGCCCCGGCCGGGGTGGGCGGCACGGCGGCCAACGGCAGCCCGGCCAGCGGCAGCGGGGTTTCAGCCGCCAGCCACAGCGCGCGCTCGCCCAGGCAGAAGGCAAAGCGCGCGCCGCCCGGCAGCCGGACCACCCCCTGGGTGCAGTCCGGGTAAACAGCGGTACGGCCGCGCCCCTGCGCCAGCCCGGCAAAGGCCGCCGCCTGCGGCAGCGCCGCCGCGGCGCGCGGCAGCTCCGCCCAGCACAGGACCCACACCCCCCAGCCGCCGCCCGCACCGGGGCGCAGGCGGCCGCCTGACAATGTGTAGCGCTGCATCTCTTCGCCCCCTCCCCTTTTTGCACAGTATGGCCCGCCGCTGGCAGAAAAAAACAGCGCCCGTGAGAAACGCAGGCGCTGCAATGTAAAAATCAACGTTCGGCGGCTTCGGCAAGGGCGTGGGCCAGGCTGGGCGGGACATGGCGCTGGCTGCGCACGGCGGTAAGGCCCAGCTCCCGCAGTTTGGGCATCGGGAACGCATCCGGGGCATAGGTATGCAGCAGCCGCAGGCGCATGGCGCGGCGGATGCGCACCCGGCCTTCGTGTTCCAGCGGGATGTCCGCCTCCAGCACGCGGCAGCGGTAGAGCACGGCCGCCACCGGCGCGGCCATGTACAGGTAGACGATGTCCCCCGCCGCCACGCGGGCGGTCTGCTTCCACAGCAGCACCGGGTCGGCCGCAAAGGCGGCGGCGACATCGAAATAGCCCGGGTTGGCGGGCGCGACCCACACAGCCGGGCCCGCGGCGGGTTTGGGTTTCGGGCGCCGGGGGGCCGGGGCGGTGAGGCGGTAGCTCATTGCGAGCAGGTCCAGCGCCATGCCGCGCTCGACCGTGCCGTCCAGCAAAACGGACAGCCAGGTATCCTTGTTCATGTGGTAGGCGGGCAGGATGCCCGGGTTCAGGCGCAGCGAACCGGCCAGGGCGGGGTCGCACTTGACGTTGAGGATATCGGCCGCGCCCGCCCCCGGCAGCCCCAGGCGGGCGCGCGGCACCGTCATGAGCACGGCGTACCACCGGCGGCCTTCGGTATGGCGCAGCACGGCGTAGGACGGCGTATCCTGCCAAAGATATTCCGGCTGTGTGCCGAAGGTTTCGGCCGCCGCGCGCAAAATTTCCGCGCGGGTGGCGGGCGTTTTGTTCTCCACAGGGCTCACCTCGCTGTCTTTTCCGGTGCGAACCAACACGCGACTTCCAAATGCTCTGTCTGCGGGAAGAGGTCGACAGGCTGGAAGGCGCGGGCGCGGTAGCCGTGGCGGGCGAACAGGGCGACATCGCGCGCGAGGGTATCCGGCCCGCAGCTGACGTAGACGACGCGGCGCGGGGCCATGGCGGCGACGGCGGCGATGCACTCCGGCGTGCTGCCCGCGCGCGGCGGGTCAAGCAGGACGACGTCGGGGCGCAGGCCCTCGGCGGCAGCGCGGCGCATCCAGGGCGTGGCGTCGGCGCAGGCAAAGCGGGCGTTTTTGATGCCGTTGTGCGCGGCGTTGGCGCGCGCATCCTGCACGGCGGCGGGCGTCTGCTCCACGCCGTAGACCTGCGTCGCCCCGGCCGCGGCCGCGCACAGCCCGATGGTGCCGATGCCGCAGTAGGCGTCGACGACCGTCTCGCGCCCGGTCAGGCCCGCATAGGCCAATGCCTGCGCGTAGAGGCGCTCGGTCTGGGCCGGGTTAACCTGGTAAAAACTGCCGGGCGACAGCTTGAAGGTCAGCCCGCACAGCGTATCGGTGATGAAACCCGGCCCGTACAGCGTGCGCACGTTGCGGCCCAGCACGGCGCTGGTGCGGCGCGGGTTGTGGTTGTGCACGACCGTTGTCACCCACGGCGCGGCCCGGCGCAGCTCCTCGACAAAGCGGCGGCTGCCGGGCAGGCGGTCGGACGCTGCGACCAGCACGACCATGACCTGCCCGCTGGCATGGCCACAGCGCACAAGCAGATGGCGCACAAGGCCGGTCCCGCGGTCCTCGTCATACACAGGCCAGCGCACCGCGCGCACGGCGGACACCGCCGCGGCGATGGTTTTGTCCAGAATCGGGGCCTGCAAAAGGCACCCGGCCGCAGGCAGCGGCAAAACCCTGTGCGTCCCCGCGGCGTAGATGCCTGCCACCGCCTGCCCGCCCTGCTGCGCAAAGCTGGCGATGGCCTTGTTGCGGTAGTGAAACGGGTCGTCCGCGCCCAAAATCGGCGCGACCGGCGCAAAGCGGACGAACAGCGTTTCGGCCCGGCGCTGCTTGGCGGCGAGCTGCTGCGCATACGGCACGCCCAGCTGCGGGCAGCCGCCGCAGCGGCGGGCCTGCAGGGGGCAGGCGGGTCTTGTCTGGGTCAAGTGCGTCACAGCCTTTCGACAAAAAGATGAGCGGAGGGGTTGCGGGGCGTGGTATACTGGAAATAAAGAGGGCGGCGCGCCCCGCCGCACCCCGCCCGCGGGGCTTATACAGAGCAGATCCGGGTAGAATTCTGCAAACGGAGGTTTTTCTTATGAACGTACTTCTCATCAACGGCAGCCCGCATGCGAACGGCTGCACCGACGCGGCGCTGCGCGAGGTGGCGAAAGCGCTGAACGCCGACGGCATCGAGACGACCATCTTCCACATCGGCGCGGCCCCGGTGGCCGGGTGCATCGGCTGCGGCGGCTGCGCCAAAACCGGGAAATGCGTGTTCGGCGGCCCGGTGGCCGATGTTGTCCCGCTGGCCGAAAAGGCGGACGGTTTTGTGTTCGGCGCGCCGGTGCACTATGCCACGGCGGCGGCCGGGATGCTGGGCTTTATGCACCGGCTGGCCTACAGCGCCGGGCGCACGCTGCGCCACAAACCCGCGGCGGTCGTGACCAGCGCGCGCCGCGCCGGGACCACCACGGCGCTGGAGGCGCTGGAAAAAGTGCCGCAGTACTTTGAGATGCCGCTGATCAGCTCGACCTACTGGCCGATGGTGCACGGTTCGAACGCCGCGCAGGTGGCCGAGGATGCCGAGGGCCTGCAGATCATGCGCAACCTGGGCCACAACATGGCCTGGATGCTGCGCTGCATTGAGGCAGGCCGCGCCGCGGGCATCGAACCGCCGCAGGCCGAGACCGGCGCCTGGACGAACTTTATCCGCTGAATCTGCCTTTTGGCCAAGATCCGCTTTCCGGCGCCCCGGGCATGCCCGGGGCGTTTTTGTTCATAACCGCCACAAACCCAGCAGCGCAAACCCGGCGGCAGCCGAAAGCGCGCCGAAGGCAAGCCCCGCCAGCACGTCGGACGGGTAATGCACGCCGGTCAGCACGCGGGTGGCGGCGATCAGGCAGGCCAGCGCCGCCAGCACGGCGGCCAGCGGCGCGCTGACAAACGCCGCCGCGACGGCGATGCCCGCCGCCGAAAAGCAGTGGCGGCTGGGGAAGCTCTGGCCGCGGGTCTGTTTGGGAAACAGCGGCGCAAAGCCCAGCGCCTCGTACGGGCGCGGGCGGTCGATGCAGCGGCGCAGCGCGGTGCCAAGCAGAAACACAGCCGCCGGGACCCCGGCTTCGGCCCAAAACAGCGGCTGCCGGGCCACGGCCAGCCACAAAAGCAGGCCGATGTACAGCGCATACACGCCCGCCACCGCCGCTGCCGCCGCCGCGTGCAGCGCCGCTTTGGCGCGCGGGCGCGCCCCAAACCAGGCAAAGACCGCCTCGTACTGCTGCTTTTTCATTGCCGTCCCCTTCCCTGTTTTGCCAGCCTTCTCCCGTTTTCACTTATCTTTCAGCATAGCATCCGCGGCGCGGCTTGTCAAACGGCGGACGGAACGGTATAATGGTGGCATGACCGCCGCGCCCGGGGCCCCCGCGCGCGGCCGGCGGGGGGTGTTTCTTTGTTCGGTTTTGCGAACTTTTTGCTGCTGGCGCTGTTTGCGGCGGCGGCGGCCGACCTGGTCCTGGCGCTGCGCGCCGCAAGCGCAGGGCCCGGGCGGGTCCGGCGCGCACTGGGCTGGCTGTGGCGGGACGGACATTTCCTGTTCGGCGGCTGGGGCGCGGCCTGGCGCGCGCGCGCCGGGGCGGCGCTGTTCACGGCCGGGCTGTGCTGCTACGAGGTCAGCGTTGTGTTCTGCAACAGCATGGCGCGCGAGGCCTGGGGCTGGGTGCAGGGCGCGCTGGCCCCGGCGCTGGACGCCGCCGCCTTCCTCTGTTTTGCCGCCAAAATCCTGCTGGGCACCCGCTACACCTGGCGGGAGCTGGGCGTGGCCGGGGCGCTGTATTTTATTGCGCGGTGGGTCCATTTCAACGCGCACAACATCTGGTGGATCGGGCTCGTGTTTGCGGTGCTGGCCGCCAAGGACGTACAGCTGGAAAAGCCGCTGCAATGCTTTTTGCTGTCCGGCCTGGCCGCGCTGGCGCTGGTGATGGGCCTGAACGCCGCCGGGGCGCTGCCGCCCCCGCCGGAGCTGGCGGCCGAGCGCAATGTGACCGAGATCCGCGGCACCTATGGCTACGGCCACCCCAACACGTTCGGCGGGCTGGTGTTCGGCCTGACGCTGGCGTGGGGCATGCTGCGTGCGCGCCGCCCGCGCTGGATCGACGCGGGCCTCACGGCAGCCGTGGGCGTCTTTGTGCTGGTGGGCCCGGCCTCGCGCACGGCGGGGCTATCCTGCCTGGCGCTGGCGGCCGGGCTGGCTGTGTGCCGCCTGTGGGGCGCGCGGCCGCTGCCGCGCGCCGTGCCGTGGCTGTGCGCTGCCGCCGTGCCGCTGCTGGCGGCGGTGAGTTATCTTTTGCCGCTGGGTCTGGTCAAGGACGGCCCGCTGTGGGGGGACTTTGGCCCCGAATGGCTCGGGCGCATCGACTATGTGCTGACCGGGCGGCTCTCGATGATCTGGATGGCCTACCGTCTGCTGGATGTCAAGATCGCCGGGCAGGTGGTCGGGACCTGGCCTTCGGTAGACAACAGCTTTGTGTTCACGCTGTACCAGTTCGGCCCGGTGGTGGCCGTGCTGCTGGCGGCCGGGCTGATCGCGGCGCTGTGGGGCTACGCACGGCGCCAGCGGCGCGTGGAAGCGCTGTGCCTGCTGGTCATGCTGGCGTATTCGTTTATGGAATGCCAGAGCTTTCACCTGACGACCAACCCCGCGGCGCTGCTGCTGGCCGGGGTGGTGTTTGTCCAGCCGCCGCGGCAGTGGGCGGGCGTATGCGGCAAAGAGGCGGAGATCCCGCCGGCATAAAACCACAGCATCAACCATAAAGGCAGAGGCCCGGGGGCGGGTCTCTGCCTTTATGCTTTCACTCAACAGGGCGTGGGCGGCAGCCGGTTTTGGCCGGGAGCGCTGTCAGAAGCCCATCTTTTTGTAAAACGGGGTGCAGTCCAGCGTGGCGAAGTAATCGGCCGGCGTCTCGGCGCGGCGGATCAGCTCGTGGCTGCCGTCCTCGTGCAGCAGCACCTCGGCGCTGCGCAGCTTGCCGTTATAGTTGTAGCCCATCGAGAAGCCGTGCGCGCCGGTGTCATGGATGAACAGCACGTCGCCGCGGTCGATTTTCGGCAGGGCGCGGTCGATGGCAAACTTGTCGTTGTTCTCGCACAGGCCGCCCACGATATCGTAGACATGGTCGGCGGGGGCAGTCTCCTTGCCCAGCACCGTGATGTGGTGGTACGCGCCGTACATGGCCGGGCGCATGAGGTTGGCCGCGCAGGCGTCGACGCCGATATATTCCTTATAGATATGCTTTTCGTGGATGGCCGTCGTGACCAGCGCGCCGTAGGGGCCGAGCATATAGCGGCCCATCTCGGTATAAATGGCGACGTCGCCCATACCGGCGGGCACAAGGATGTCCTCATACTGTTTGCGCACGCCCTCGCCGATGGCAAAGATATCGTTCGCGCGCTGGCCGGGCTGGTACGGGATGCCGACGCCGCCCGAAAGGTTGATGAAACCGATGTGCGCGCCGGTCTTTTCGTGCAGGCGCACGGCCAGGCGGAACAGTATACCGGCCAGCTCGGGGTAATAGTCGTCGGTGACGGTGTTGCTGGCGAGGAAGGCGTGGATACCGAACTCCTTCGCGCCTTTTTGCAGCAGGCGGGTATACGCTTCGGCCATCTGGTCCTCGGTCATGCCGTATTTGGAATCGCCGGGGTTGTCCATGATGCCGTTGCCCAGCTCGAACACGCCGCCGGGGTTGTAGCGGCAGCTGATGACGGGCGGGATGCCCGCGACCCGCTCGAGGAAATCGACGTGGGTCAGATCGTCCAGGTTGATGACGGCCTGCAGGTCCCAGGCTTTGCGCATGTCCTCGGCCGGGGTCTCGTTGGAGGAGAACATGATATCGCGGCCGTGGAAATCACACGCCTCGCTGAGCTGCAGCTCGGTATAGCTCGAGCAGTCGACACCGCAGCCCTCCTCCTGCAGGATCTTGAGCAGGTAGGGGTTGGGGGTGGCTTTGACGGCGAAATATTCTTTGTAGCCGGGGTTCCAGGCGAACGCCTGCTGTACGCGGCGGGCGTTTTCGCGGATGGCTTTTTCGTCATAGATATGGAACGGGGTGGGCACATCGGCGATGATGGCCTGCGCCTGTTCCAGCGTGATAAACGGCTTTTTTTCGTTGGCCATGGGGTCAGACATCCTTTCCTTGCTCTGCGCCCCGCGGGCGCTTCCCTCTATGCCGCGGCCGGGCGTGTTTGAAGGCTCAAACCCGCCCAAAGCGAAATTTTATGCACGGCTGGGTATTATTATACATCTTCCGGCGCGGCAGGGCAAGGGGGGGCAGGCGGATGTCAGCAGGCTTTGGGGCGGTGGCCGGCGGGGTCTGCGGCCGGCCGGACATGCACCGTGGCCGGGGCCGGGGTTGCAGCCGGGGCGGCGGCCTCGCCCGAAACCGGGGCGGGCGTTTCGGCGGGGTCTGCCAGCCCGAGTTTGTGCAGCGCGGCCAGGCGGCGGGCATGCATGCGGTTTTGCAGCGTGCGCATCGTCCAGCGGTAAGCCGGGTACAGGAACACGCAGGCCAGCGTCCAGGCGCAGGGGTTGGACAGGCGCGCGCCGGTAAAGCCGAGCAGCGGCACCATCGTGACAGCCACCAGCGTGCGGCCCACCATCTCGGCCACACCGGCCATCATCGCCAGGCCGGAATAGCCGAGCCCCTGGATGACATAGCGCCACACAACGAGCGCGCCGAGCGGGATGAAGAACAGGCTGTTGGCAAACATATACTGCTGCGCCATCGCGACGATCTCCACCTCGGTGCGGGTGTCCAGGAACAGGCCGAAGATCGTGACGTCAAAGAAGCGCAGGCCCACGAACGCCGCCACCGAATAGACCACGCAGATGCCCAGCGCGCAGCGCACGCCGCGGCGCACGCGGTCCAGGCGGGAAGCGCCGAGGTTCTGGCCCGCAAAGGTTGCCATGGCGGTGCCGGTGCTTTCCAGCGGCACGCTCATGAGGTTCTGGGTCTTGCCGGCCGCCGTGACAGCCGCCACGGCGGTGGAGCCCAGCTGGTTGACGGCGCTCTGGATCATGACGCTGCCGACGGCCGTGATCGTGCACTGCAGGCCCATGGGCAGGCCCATGGCCGAAAGCTGGCGGCAGAGCGCGGCGTCGGGGCGGCTTTCGCCGGGCTGCATCTTGAGCATCGTAAACCGGCGCAGCATATAGACAAGGCTGGCGACGCCCGAAATGGCCTGCGAAAGGTTGGTCGCAAGCGCCGCGCCGAGCACGCCCATATCAAACGAGATGATGAAGTAAAGGTCCAGCCCGACGTTGAGCACGCTGGTCAAAACAAGAAAATACAGCGGGGTCCTGCTGTCGCCCAGCGCGCGCATGATGGCGGCGACCATGTTGTACAAAAACACGAACGGAATGCCCGCAAAGATCCAGCCGATATAGGTGCAGGAATTTTCGATGATGTCGGACGGGGTCTGCATCAGCTGCATGATGGGGCGGGTCAGCGCGACGGTGGACACCGTGAGCACAACGCCCCACCCCACGCACAGCCAGGCCGCGTTGGCCACCCGGCGGCGCATGAGCACCATGTCCCGCGCGCCGAACGCCTGCGCGATGGGGATGGCAAACCCGTTGCAGATGCCGATGACGAAACCGAGGATCAGGTAGTTCACCGACCCGGTGGCGCCGACGGCCGCCAGCGCGCTGACGCCGACAAAGCGGCCGACGATGATCGTGTCGGCCAGCGAATAGAACTGCTGGAACAGGTTGCCCAGCATCAGCGGCAGCATGAACAGCATGATGACCTTGAACGGCGAGCCGCTGGTCAGATCCTTTGTCATAACAAATCCTCCCCCTGTTCCCCAACGCTTTGCAGGCGCGGCGGCCGTGCCCCTCTATTGCGCGGTGCTGCGTCTGTTTTTGTGTTTTGCCTGCCGGGCTGACGCCCGTGTCTTTTTGAGGAACGGAGTTTATTATACTACCGCCGCGCAGAAAATCAAGCGAGGGAAACAATTATTTTTCTGGGCGTTTTTTGCACTGGGCGGCGGCGCGAAAACCGCCGCCTCCCCGGGTGGGGAAAGCGGCGGTTTTCCGGCTTTTTTCAGCTTTCTTTTTCAGTTTTCTTTTTTGGGCATGCGCAGCAGGCTGCAGGGCATCAGCGGGGTCTCGCAGGGGATGGAGAACGCCATCATCGGGTGCGGGGTCGCCTGGATGGCCGCGCCGTCCGCATCGCGTATCCAGTCCGGCGTCAGCGTGCAGGTCGTGCCGTCCGGCTGCAGGACTTCGAGCGTATCACCCAGGCTGAATTTGCCGCGCTGGGTGCAGCGCGCGACGCCGCTTTCCCACGAATCGACCGTGCCGATGAAATCCCACGGGCGCACATAGGTGTGGCTGGGGGTCTGCAGCGCCTGCTCTTTGCCAAAGTAGAACCCCGGCGAATAGTGGCGGTGGCTGGTGCGGTCCAGCTCGTCAAAGACATCGGCGGGCAGCTCGAAAGCGTCGGCGGCCGGGTCGGCCAGGTAGTGGTCCAGCGCGCGGCGGTAGGCGCTTGTGACCGAGGCGACGTAGTAAAACGTCTTGGCGCGGCCTTCGATCTTGAGCGAATCGACGCCCGCCTGGCAGACCAGGTCGATGAACGGCGCCGCGCACAGGTCGTTGGCGTTCAGGATGTAGCTGCCGTCCTGATTTTCACCGATCTCCATATACTGGCCGGGGCGGCGCTCCTCCACCAGATAATACTTCCAGCGGCAGGGCTGGGCGCACTCGCCGCGGTTGCCGCTGCGGCCGGTCATGTAGCTGGACAGCAGGCAGCGGCCGGACACGCTCATGCACATGGCGCCGTGGACGAACGCTTCCAGTTCAAGCTCCGGCGGCGCGTGGTCGCGGATCTGGGCGATGTCGGGCAGGCTCAGCTCCCGCGCAAGCACGACCCGCTTGACGCCGAGCTCATAGGCGGCCGCGGCGGCGGCATAGTTGGCGATGCCCGCCTGGGTGGAAAAGTGGATGTCGACGCCGGGGGCATATTTCTGCGCAAGGCGCAGCACGCCGAGGTCCGCGATGATGAAGGCGTCCACCCCGGCGGCGGCCGCCTGCTCGATGGCGGCGGGCAGGCGGGCCAGTTCCTCGTTGGTGGGCAGCGTGTTGAGCGTGAGGTAGACGCGGCGGCCGCGCGCATGGGCGAAGATGCAGCCTTCCTGCAGTTCCCCGGCCGTAAAGTTGGGCGGCGCGGCGCGCATGCCGAACTCCGGCAGCGCGCAGTAGACGGCGTCCGCGCCGTAGAGCACCGCATATTTCAGTGTTTCCAGGCTGCCCGCGGGGGACAGCAGTTCGGGCTGTTGCAGCATAGATCATTCCTTTTCGTGTATCCGCCGCGCTTTTTTTGGCGCCGGAGGGTGAAAACTGGCGGGCCTGCGGCTGCAGGCCCGCCAGACGGTTTACCAGCCGGCTTCAGCGACGTTGGCGCTGTGTTCGTCGGCGGTCTTGGCGTAGAAATATTCGCCGGGGTGGTCGCCCGCCGGGTTGCCGGTCACAAAGAAGTAGTAGCCTTCGGCCATGAACTCCTCGTCCGGGTTGAGCGCGGCGTCAATGGCCGCAAAGCCCGGGTTGGAGATCGGCCCGGCCGGCAGGCCGCTGATGCGGTAGGTGTCGTAGGCGTTGAGCACATCCTCCGGGATGGCGCCGGCCTGCGGCCAGCCCATATACTCGGCCGTGGGCGAGTTCCAGAGGTAGTTGTTCTCGACATCCTGCGTGATATAGCTGCAGGCATTGGATTCCAGCATGTGGCTGCTCCACAGCGGGTCGTCCGATTCCAGACGGTTGTGGAAGCAGGCGCTGACCTTGTAGTCCTCCTCCGGCACGCCGGCCTCCTCCTGAATAAAGGAGGCAAGGATCACGGCGTCGTCCAGCGTCGTGCCCTTCTCGGCCACCGTGGCCATCAGGTCGGCGGTCTCGGCGTCGAACTGGGCGTAGAGGGTGTCGACGATCTCATACACCGTGGCGTCGGTGAAGAACTCATAGGTCTCGGGGAAGAGATAGCCCTCGCACTTGAACAGGCGGTCGGGGTTATCGGGGATCTGGTTCCAGAATTCATACTGGCTGAAGTCCGAACCGTCCGTCCCGTTGGCGCAGTCGAGGAAGGTCTCGACGCTGTCCACCAGGCCCTGGTCCACAAACAGCTGCGCCACAGCCACGGCGGTGGTGCCTTCCGGGATGGTGACGCGGGTGGTCTGGCGGCGGACCTTCTGCTCGGACAGGGCGGTGATGATATCGTTGTAGCCCATGCCGGGGTAGAGCTCAAAGTCGCCGTACTGCAGGCCCTCGGCCCGGCCGCTGTACTGGGTGTAGTAGCGGAACAGCCAGCCGTGCTGCACAATGCCGCTGCTTTCCAGCTGCGCGGCAATGTCCGCCACCGAGGACCCCTGTTCGATCGTGATGGTCTGGATCTCGCCGTTTTCCCCGGCGCCGTCCACTTCCTGGTAGAGCTTGAGCAGCTGCCAGCCGCCGTAGGCGACCAGCGCCAGCATGACCAGCACGATCACAAGGCCGATGGGGAAACGGCGGCGGCGCACCGGGGTTTCGTCCTCTTCCTCCTGCGGCTCCGGCTGCGGGCGGGCGTCCATGAACACTTTGTCCTGGTCCACGTCGTAGGCTTTGCGGCGCGGCGGGGCGGGGATGTCCGCCCCGGCCGGGGCCTGCGGCGCTTCGGCCGGGGTCTTTGGGGCGGCGGGGGCCTGCGGCGTTTCGGCCAGGGTCTCGGGGGCGGCGGGCTGTGCGCCGCGGCGATAGACCTGGCGCTCCTCGCCAGGGGCGCGGCCGGTATCGCGGTTGATCTTCATGGGGTACTCTCCTTTTGCGGGCGGGTCCGCCCTCTTTTTCTTTTCCTTTTGATGGGGAATTTATTCCAGCAGACGGAAATAGACGTCTGTCACGGGGAAACGTTCTTTCAAAAAGCAGACCATGCCGTAGCCGCAGCGCTTGCCTGCGCCCAGGTACAGCGTCTGGTTTTCGGCCAGCAGGATGCTGGCGCGCACCGCGCCGGTCTTTTCCCGCGCGGCCTGCAGCAGCACGTCGGCGCAGTGGTCGTTGTCGGCCTGCAGTTCCAGCACATGCAGCGTATCGCCCTGCTGGAAGTAAAGGCCGTAGCCGCGCGGGTTGGAAACGATGGTCATGCCGCGGCGGTACAGCCGCGTAACCATCTCCGCCATGGCGGGTTCAGGCAGCTGGACACAGGCGGGCTGATAGTGCAGGCGGGCGTCCAGCAGGCGGCGCACGGTGAGCGCATCAAACGAAGCCTGCGCCAAAATCGAGCGCTGCACCGGCCTGCGCACCACGCGCAGCGGGAACGCGCTCTGGAAGCCGACGCCCTCTAGCGCGCGGGAAGCGCGGGACGCGCCCGGCGCGGTGACGGCGAAATCGTAGCCGCTCTGGGCATAGGCGCGCAGGCAGACGGACATCAAATTTTTCATCACGCCGCGGCCGCGCGCTTCGGGCCGGGTGAGCATGCCGCTGAACCAGACGCCGCGGCGGCGGCCGCAGTCGACCGGGACAGCCCCCAGCAGCGCCAGGGGTTCGCCGCCGCGCTCCAGAACAAGCACATTGTCCAGCCCGGCAATGTGCTGCAGCCAGCCGCGCGCCTCGGCCTCATCGGTGCCGAAAGCCTCCGCGCGCAGCGCCGCCAGGGCGGGCAGGTCCGCGCTGTGCGCGCGGCGCAGTGTCGTGCCCATGCGCGTCGCCCCCTTCCCCTGCCATTTTACAGAATATCGCCGAGCTGTGCAAGTACTTCGGCGTGGATATCTTCCGGCGTGCGCATGATTTTTTTCCCGTTTTCCTCGCGCGTGCAGTCAATGCGCCGCCAGCCCAGCTTGTGCGCGCAGTATTCGGCCGCGGCGCGGGAGCGGGCCAGGTATTCGGTATCTTTTTCCTGAATATCCATTTTGGCGGCGTCGCCATGGTAACGCGCGGCCAGCAGCCCCTGCGAGACTTCGACATCGACCGAGAGGTAGACGACGGCGTCGGGCGCGGGGATGCCCATTTTTTTGTACTCAAAGTCGAACAGCCAGTCCAAAAAGCCGTCCCAGTGCATGGGCGGCAGCTTGGAGCACTGGTGCACGGCGTTGCTGGTCGTATAACGGTCGGAGACAACCAGGCCGCCGGTGCGGTAGAATTCGCCCCAATCGGTCTTGTAGCTGGCAAAGCGGTCGACGGCGTAGAAGGTCGAAGCCGCGTAGGCGTTGACGTCGTCCGGGCGCTGGCCGAACCGCCCCGAAAGATACATGCGCACCAGGGCGGAGGAATCGCTCTCGTAGTCGGGGAACGTGATCTGCCGCAGGTCGGCGCCGCGCGCGCGCAGCGCCTGGCAGAGCAGGTTGGTCTGGGTGCCTTTGCCGGAACCGTCCAGCCCTTCAAAGATAATCAGCTTACCCATGCAGCGCGTCCTCCCTGAGCGTTTTGTATTTGTCCCGCACGGCCTGCTGGCGGCCGCAGCACATGGCGCCTTCGGGGCACGGGCCGGTCAGGCAGCGCGGCCCGGCCGCCGCAAAGATATGCGGGGCCAGCGGCAGCACCAGCCGGAGCATCTCGTCGGCCACGGCGCGGATCTCCCACTGGGCGCGCTCGCAGCAGCGCAGGTTGAAGAAGTTGAGCAGGCTGCGGCAGTTCATGGTCATGACCATCTTGGTCTCGCAGGCGTTGGGCAGCACAAAGCGCGCGTCCTCGTTGGCCTGCTTGGACGCTTTGGCGCGGGCGGCCTTTTCGTCAAGGCCCGCGGCCGCAAGGCGCGCGGTGTGCGCGTCCTCCAGCGTGTGCACAAGGTCCAGGTATTTTTGGGCGTCGGCGTTCATCGCGTCGATGAACTGCCGCTTTGCCGCGGGGATGGCCTCGATCTCCGGCGGGATGACATAGCGGAAGTCCTCCAGCCGGACATAGCGCTGGCTCTGCACGCTGAAGCTGGCGATGCGGTGCCGCGTGACCTGCGCGAGGAACGTGCGGCTGACCCCCTCGATGCCGAAGGTGAAGCTGGCATGCTCGATGGGGCTGGCATGGCCGAGGTCGGACAGGCGCTGCAGGAACGCGGCGGTCTTTTCGGGCGTCAGGCCCTCGAGCAGCGTTTCGATGTGCGCGTCGGAGTAGCAGAGCTTGGCCGCCGCGGCGATGGTGCGCTCGGGGTCGTTGGTGTGGGCGATCAGTTTGACCAGCATGGTGTTTCCTCCCGTCTTATTCCGCCGTGCACTTGGTCATCGGCGCATAGTTGGCAAGCGTCTTTTTGACGCCGACGCGGTCGAACTGGACCTCCACGAGGCTGTCGCCCGCCATCGGCGTGACCTTGAGGACCTTGCCGCGGCCGAACACCTTGTGCTCGACAAGGTCGCCGGGCGCGTACCCGGCCGTCTTTTTGGCCGCGGCGGGCTTGGCGTCCAGCAGGGTCGAGCTGCCCGCCCCGGCTGCGGCGGCGCGGCTCTGGGAAGACCCGTACCCCGCGCCAAAACCGCCGCCCGGCGCCGTGCGCGCGCCGCCGGCGCCGCGCGGGCTTTCGTGCCCGCCGCTGGCGGCAAAGCCGCTGCGCCCGCCGTACCGGCTGCCGAAGCCGCCGTTGTATTCGCTGTTCAGATACCCGCGCGACGCGCCGGAATACCCGCTGCGCCCGCCGGGCACATGGGCGCTGTAGCTGCCGTAGCCCGCGCCGAAACCGCCCCCAAAGGCAAGTTCCGGGCTTTCGCTTTCCTCCAGCACGCCGGGGTCGATCTCGCTCAAAAAGCAGGAAGGCGGGTTGCGCTGGGTGCGGCCGAAGATCATGCGGCTGCGGGAGGAAGAGAGATACAGCTCTTTTTTGGCGCGCGTGATGCCGACATAGCACAGGCGGCGCTCCTCCTCCATGTCTTCCTCGTTGTAGCGCGCGAGGTCGCCGGGGAAAACGCCGTCCTCCATGCCGATGAGAAAGACATACGGGAACTCGAGCCCCTTGGCGCTGTGGATGGTCATGAGCGTGACCGAATCGGCGTCCTCGTCGTAGGAATCGAGGTCAGAGATCAGCGCGACTTCCTCCAGGAAACCGGCCAGCGTCGCGTCCTCGCCGTTCTGGTCGGCGTAGGTCTTGACCGAGCTGACCAGCTGGCCCAGGTTCTCAAGCCGCGTCTCGCCTTCTTCCTTCTGCGCTTTGAGCATCGCCTCGTAGCCGGTTTTGCGGATGACCTCGCCCGCAAATTCGTCCAGCGGCAGCGTGATGGCAAGGTCGCACAGCTCGCGGTACATTTCATAAAACGCGTTCAGCGGCCCGGCCGCGCGCGCCAGCGCCGGGTAGGTCGAGGCTTCGGCAATGACCTGCAGCATCGAAGCGCCGCGCCCGGCGGCCAGCTCGGCGATCTTGTCGACCGTCGTCGGGCCGATCTTGCGGGCGGGCTCGTTGATGATGCGGCGCAGGCGCACGTCGTCGCGCGGGTTGGAGATGACGGCCAGGTAGGAGTTGATGTCCTTGACCTCCTTGCGGTCAAAGAAGCGCTGGCCGCCGACGATGCGGTACGGGATGCCCGCGCGGGCAAAGTAGGTTTCAACGGGGTTGGACTGCGCGTTCATGCGGTAGAGCACGGCGTGGTCGCGCAGGCGCGCGCCCGCGCGCAGGTTCTCGCCGATGACTTCGGCGATGTGGCTGGCTTCGTCCTGCTCGCTCGAAGCGGTATAGTGGTGGACCTTGTCGCCGTCGCCGTTTTCGGTCCACAGCGTTTTGCCCTTGCGGCCGTTGTTGTTCTGGATCACGCTGTTGGCGGCGTTCAGGATGTTGGAGGTCGAGCGGTAGTTCTGCTCCAGCCGGATGGTCTGCGCGCCGCGGAAGACCTGCTCAAAGTTGAGGATGTTCTCGATGGTCGCGCCGCGGAACTTGTAGATGGACTGGTCGTCGTCGCCGACAACGCAGACGTTGTTGGTCCCGCCGGCCAGCAGCCGCACCAGATGGAACTGGGCGATGCTCGTGTCCTGGTATTCGTCCACCACGACGTAGCGGAACTTGTTCTGGTAGTATTCCCGCGCTTCGGCGTCGTTTTTGAGCATCTGCACGGTGTAAAAGATCAGGTCGTCGAAATCCATGGCCCCGGCGCTTTTGAGCCGCGCGGCGTAGGCCGTGTAAATTTTGCTGACCAGCGCGGCCTTGGTGTCGGACGGGGCTTCGGCTGCGACGTCGGCGGCCGAGAGCAGCTTGTCCTTGTAGCCGCTGATGCGCGCGATGGCGGACTTGGGCGGCAGAAACTTGTCGTCGATGAGCAGTTCTTTATAGATCTGCTTGATCACGCGCAGCTGGTCGTCGGCGTCATAGATCGTAAAGCTTTTGGGGAACCCGATGCGCTCGGCGTCGCGGCGCAGGATGCGCACGCAGGCCGAATGGAAGGTCGAGGCGTTGACGTCGCCGCCGACCGTGTCGCCCAGCATCGCCTTGAGGCGGTCCTTGAGCTCCCCGGCCGCCTTGTTTGTAAAGGTGATGGCCAGCACGTTCCACGGGCGCGCCGGTTCGACCCCCAGCAGGCGCAGCTGGTCCAGCGAGGGGGCGCGGCCGCTGCGCATCGTCGCTTTGAGGTGGTCGACGTCCTCCTGCGTGACGGCGCGGCTGACGGTTTTGGAGCCGTGCGCCTTGCCAAAGCGGATGATGTTGGCGATGCGGTTGACCAGCACCGTCGTCTTGCCGGAACCGGCCCCGGCCAGGATCAGCAGCGGGCCTTCGGTGGCAAAGACCGCCTGGCGCTGTACCGGGTTGAGCCTGGCAAAGCAGGATTCGATGTATTGGTCGCGCAAGGCGATGAATTCTTGGGTAAGTGCGTCAGGCATGCAGCGTGGGTCCTCCGTATCGCAAAGTCTCGCCGTTTCCGCACCGCGGCGGAAACGTAACAGTTTATTATAACACAGACCGTCGTTTTTTGGAAGGCGGCCGGGGCGTTTTCCCTCTCAAACTTCGTGCCCGGCCGCGCGGCACTGCGCGCGCCAGGCCCGGGCAAACGCCTGCTCGAACGCGGCCTCGTCCGCCGCGCCGGGCGCGGGGACCGCGACTGTCTCGCCGCGCCAGCTGGACAGGTAGGCGGCGTTTGTCAAAAGCAGGCTTTTGCGGCCTTCGGCCCAGGGGGCCAGCGGCAGGTCCGGGTCGCGGCGGCGCACGGCTTCGGCAAAATTGCGCAGCGCCGCCGCATACGGGTCGGGGCCGCTGTCCCAGGGCAGGGTCTGCCAGGCGGCGTTTGGGTGTTCAAACCCGGTGCCGGGCAGCGCGCGGACTTCGCGCTCGGGCCGGTCCAGCCGCGCGATGCGCACGCTGCCCGCCTCGCAGATGATCAGGCCGTTTTCCAGCGTGATCTCCAGCCGGTTGACGCCGGGGGCTTCGCAGGTGGAAGTGACAAAGACGCCGGTGGCGCCGCCTTCCCACTCCAGAAAAAGCGTCGCTTCGTCCTCGACCTCGATGGGGTGGTATTTGCCGTTATAGCAGAACGCGCGCACGCGGCGCGGCATGCCGCACAGCCACTGCAGCATGTCCAGGTTGTGCGGGCACTGGTTGAGCAGCACGCCGCCGCCATCCAGGTCCCAGCGGCCGCGCCACGGCGTGCGCTGATAGTAATGGTCGGTGCGGTACCAGTCGGTCACGGTCCAGTGCAGCCGCTTGAGCGCGCCGAGCTCGCCGCTGTGGATCAGCGCGTACAGGCGGCGGTACACCGGGTAGGCGCGCAGCTGGAACATGTAGCCGCAGACAAGCCCCTGCGGGCGGGCCTGCTCCATGCAGCGGGCCTGGGCGCTCTCGATCCCGGCGGGTTTGTCGCACAAAACGCACAGCCCGCGCCGCATGGCGGCCATGGCGTGGGCTTCGTGCAGGTTCTGCGGCGTGACGACAAGCACGGCGTCCAGCTTGAGCGCGCCGGAATCGACCGCCGCAAAGAGATCGTCCGCCGTGCGGTAAACCGGCAGGGCGGGCGGCAGCGTGACGCTGTGCTCGGCCAGGCGCGCGGGGTTTACGCGCGTGACGGCGGCCAGCGCCATGCCCGGGACCTGCCCGGCCAGCAGCTTGCCCGCATACTGGGTGCCCATGTTGCCCATGCCGATCACAGCTGTGCGCACGGGCGGCAGCGGTTCAGTGCACATGTTGCGCCTCCGTTATAAAGGGGGTGGCTCGCGGCGGGGTCAGCCCGGCAGGCGCCGGGCGCGCCAGAGCCTGGGGGTGGCGTTGCGGAAACCGGCGGACAGCTGCGGGCCGAGCGAGAGGCTCAGCGCCGTGCCGCGCGCCACGCAGTTGAGCGGGTCGGGCGCGATGGCCACATCGACATGCAGCTCCCCGGCCAGGTACCCGGCCAGGCCGCGCAGCATGGACCCGCCGCCTGTCAGCAGGATGCCGTTCTGGCTGATATCGGCGGCCAGCTCCGGCGGGGTGCTCTGCAGCACATTGTGCGCGGCGGCCGCGATGCGGCCGGCCAGCTCCCGCACCGGCTCGTAGAGATCGCGCGTGTAGATCAGGCGGCGGGCGGGGAGGTTTGTCTCCCACGAATGGCCGCGCACCTCCATGACGCCCTCGAACTCGCTTTTGGCGCAGCAGGCCACCTGCTTTTTGAGCGTTTCGGCGGTCAGCGGGCCGATGGCGATGCTGAATTTTTCCTGGATATACTGGGCGATGCAGCTGTCGAACGCATTGCCCGCCACCGGCAGGCTGGCGGCGCGCACGCGGCCGCCCATGCTGATGACAGCGATATCGGTGGAGCCGCCGCCGATGTCGATGACCATGCAGCCGCGCGGCGTGCGGATGTCCAGCCCTGCGCCGAGCGCCGCGGCCACCGGTTCGTCCACAAGATAGATCTGCTTGGCCCCGGCCGCCATGACCGATTCAACGACGGCGTCGGCCTCGACGCCGGTGATGGCCGCCGGCACGCAGACCGCCACGCGCGGGCGGATCAGGCGCGAAGGGCACACTTCGGCCAGAAAACGCAGGATCAGTTCGTTGGTCATGCGGTGGTCCTGGATGACGCCGTCGCGCAGCGGGCGCACGATGTCGATGGCGGACGGCGCGCGCCCGACCATGCGCAGGGCTTTGTCCCCCACCGCAATGACGGTGTTGCTGCGCGTATCCACCGCGCCGACCGTCGGCTGGCGGAAGATGACGCCCTGCTCTTTGGTGGCGATGATGACCGAACTGGTACCCAGGTCGATGCCGATCTCGTAATGCTTCATGGATATTGTTTCTCCTGCGCCGGAACGCGGCGCTTCCCGGCTTGTTTGTGTTTAAAAGTTCAATCCTGCGCGTCTTCGCTTGCGGCAACGCTGACCGCGAACACCGATTCCGCGCCCGCCTGCAGCAGCGCGAGCGCACAGGCGGAGGCCGTGGCCCCGGTCGTGATGATGTCGTCCACCAGCAGCACGCGCTGGCCGGTCAAGTCTGTGCCGGGGCGGCAGGCATAGGCGCCGCGCGTGTTCAGCAGCCGGGCGGCGCGGTCGAGCGATTTCTGCGGGCGCATCGCCCGTGTCGTGGTCAGGGCGCGGCGCACCGGGATGCCCAGCACCCGGCCCAGCCGGTCCGCCATGCGCCCGGGCAGGCGGCTGCCGCCGCGGCGGCGCGGCGGCACCGGCACGATGCAGCTGTACAGCGGGATGCCGGTCAGATTTTCGTACACGGGCCGCCGCCCCGGGGCCTGCGGCGGCTGCGCACCGAACACGCGCACGGCGACAAGGTCGGCCAGTTCGCGCGCATACCACGGGCGGCCGTGCGCCTTGCAGGCCAGGATGGCCCGGCGCACCGGCCCGCGGTAATAAAACGCGGACGCCGCGCCGGTAAGGGCGTAAAATTCATGCGCGCCGCCCACCAGGCGCGGCGGGGTGTGGGCCAGCTTTTCCGCCCACGGCGCGCAGGCCGGGCACAAAAGCCCCTGCGCGGCGTCCGGCCCCAGCAGCGCGCCGCACAGCGGGCAGCGCCGGGGCCAGGCCATGGCCGCCAGCCGTTCGGCCAGCGGGCGCAGCGCCGCCCTCACAGCGGTTTGCCCGCCGCCTGCGCCAGCAGATAGCGCAGGCAGCTGTAGCGCAGGTTCTGGCGCACGTTTTGCACCATGGCCTGCACGGTGCGCCCCGTGCCCGCCAGCACGCACAGCCTGCGCGCGCGGGTTACGCCGGTGTACAGCAGGTTGCGGTAGCACAGCCGCGCGGGCACATCGGCCAGCGGCATGACGACGGCCGGGAACTCCGACCCCTGGCTTTTGTGGATGGTCACGGCGTAGGCGGGCTCCAGCTCGTTGAGCTGGTCCGCGCCGTAGGTGTAGCGGCGGTCGTCCATCTCGACAACAACGCTGCGCGTTTCGGGGTCGACTGCGACAATGACGCCGAGATCGCCGTTGTACGCGCCGACGCCCGCCTCGCCCCCGCCGCGCTCGAACGGGATGTCGTAATCGTTTTTGATCTGCATGACCTTGTCGCCCAGGCGCAGCACGCGGCCGCTCTGTTCCCAGGCGATCTGCGGTTTGCCCGGCGCGGGCGGGTTGAGCACGGCCTGCAGGCGGCGGTTGAGCTCCACGCTGCCGGTGGGGCCGACCTTGGTCGCGCACAGCACCTGGATGTCCCGCACCGGGTCCAGGCCGTAGGTGCGCGGCAGCCGGGCCGAAACCAGGTCGCACACCAGCCGCTGGCAGGCCGGGCCGAAGGATTCGAGCATGAAGAAGTCGTCCTCTTTGCCGCCCGCGCGCGGCGCTTCGCCCTGCACGATGCGGTGGGCGTTGCGCACGATCAGGCTTTTCTGCGCCTGGCGGAAAATTTCGGTCAGGCGCACGGTGGGCAGCACCCCGGCGCGCAAAATCTCGCCCAGGATATTGCCGGGGCCGACGCTGGGCAGCTGGTCGGCGTCGCCGACCAGCACAAAGCGGCAGTGCGGGCGCGCCGCGGCCAGCAGCGCCTGGAACAGCTTGACGTCCACCATGCTCATCTCGTCCAGGATGATGACGTCGAACGGCAGCAGGTTCTTTTCGTTGTGGATAAAGCGCACCATGCCGGTCGAGTAATCGACTTCCAGCAAACGGTGGATCGTCGAAGCGCTGTGGCGGGTCAGCTCGCTCAGCCGCTTGGCGGCACGGCCGGTCGGCGCGCAGAGGGCCACGCGGTCATAGGCCGCTTCGTACAGGCTGAGGATCGCGTTGACCGTCGTCGTTTTGCCGGTGCCGGGGCCGCCGGTCAGCACCATGACCCGGCTGGACAGCGCGGTGCGGATGGCCTGCCGCTGCAGCGGCGCATAGGCAAAGCCCTGCGCCATCTCCAGCACACGGATGTCGCTGTCCAGCGTGGCGGGCGGTTCGGTCGGGAAGGTGGAGATCTCGCCCAGACGGGCGGCGATGTCCTCCTCGGCCGCAAGCAGATCGGGCAGGTAGATATATTCGGTCTGTTCAAACGTGCGCGCGCGCATCTCGCCGCGGTCGAGCAGCTCCTGCAGGCTGCGCTCGACCGCGTCCGGCTCCACGCGCAAAAAGCGGGCCGTGGCCGCCGCGAGCTTCTGGCGCGGCAGGCAGGTGTGGCCGTTGCCCGCGTTGTGGCGCAGCGTGTACAAAAGTCCGGCCGACAGGCGCAGGCCGCTGCCCGCGGCGACCTCCAGCGTGCGGGCGATGCCGTCCGCCTGGCTGAATTTGAGGTTGAGCGGTTCGCCGCACAGCAGATACGGGTTGCGCTCCAGCGCTTCGACCGCGTGCGCGCCGAACGCGCGGTACGCCGTGACGGCGGTCTGCGGCGAAAGGCCGAACCGCGCCATCCAGGCGATGACCTCCCGCACGCCGTACAGGCGGCGGAACTCGGCCGAGATGGCGGCGGCTTTCTGCGGCGTAAGGCCCTTGAGCTCGCACAGGCGGTCGGGCTGTTCGGCAATGACGGTCAGCGTCTCGGCGCCGAATTTGGCGACGAGCTTTTTGGCGGTGGACGGCCCAATATAGGGCAGCACGCCGCTGGAAAGGTAGCTCAAAATGGCGGCGGTATCCTGCGGCAGGGCGGCCTCGCAGCTTTCGGCGCGGAACTGCTCGCCGTAGCTCGGGTGGTTGGTCATCTGGCCGTAGACGACGACCGACATGCCGTTGTCCACGCTGCCGACGTTGCCGGAGACGACCACATCGGTGCCGCCCGCGTCGACCTCGAACACCGCATAGCCGGTCTCGGGGTTTTCAAAAATAACGTGCTCGACCACGCCCTGCAGCTTGAGCAGTTCGCCCTGCATGCCGCCGCCTCCTTTCCGCCGTTTTTGCCAGGGTGCATCCGATCAATCAAAAGTGCCCAAAGCTGAAAAGGGATTCGCTAAAAAGCAGCAGACACTGCTTTTTTAGCAGAATGAGACAGCGCCGGGGATTTTTCAGATCCACCCTAAAGGGTATATCTCCCTATTATCTACCGTATTATACCCCTTTTGCGCCGGTTTGGCAATGCGGCGCGCTTGACAGGGCCGCCGCGGCGCGGTACGCTGTAAGGCAGGATATCTGCGAAGCGGGAGGGAACTTTTTATGAAGATCAGCGTGCTGGGCTACAGCGGCAGCGGAAAATCGACGCTGGCGGCGGCGCTGGGGCAGCGGTACGGCGTGCCGGTCCTGCACCTGGACCGCGTGCAGTTTGACCCCGGCTGGGTCGAGCGCCCGCTGGCCGCCAAGCAGGCCGACACAGGGCGCTTCCTGGACGAAAACGCGGCCTGGGTGATCGACGGCAACTACACAAAGCTGCACTTTGCGCGGCGCATGGAGGAAGCCGACCGCATTGTGGTGCTGGCTTTCGGCCGCTGGGCCTGCCTTGTGCGGGTGGTGCGGCGCTGGCTGCGCTGGCGCGGGCGCACGCGGGCGTCGGCCGCGGCGGGCTGCCCGGAAAAGATCGACGCCGAGTTCATCCGCTGGGTGCTGCACGACGGCCGCACCCGGGAAAGCGCTTCCTGGTACAGCGATGCGTGCCGCCGCTGGCCCGGCAAGGTGACGGTACTGCGCAACCAGTGCGAGCTGGACCGCTATTATAAAACCGAGGGGCTGCGCCGGTAAATTGGCGCAGCCCCTTTTTCAGTTTTCGGTATGCACATACACCCGGCAGGGCGCGGGGTCGCCGTCGGCCTTCACCATGCACAGATATTGCCAGCCGTAGCGCTCATAAAAGCGCGTGTGGTCGGTCAGCAGGTAGAGCGTCGGCTCACCCAGCGCCTGCATCTCACGGCAGACGGTTTGCAGCAGCGCCCCGGCCAGGCCGCGGCCGCGGTAAGGCGGCTCCACAAACAGCGCGCAGACGTTGGGGCGCAGGTCCCTGCGGGGGTGAAAGTCGTTTTCGATCACGCCGATCCCCCCGGCGATGCGCGCACCGTTCAGCGCCAGATACCAGCGCGGCACAGCGGCCCGGGTGCGCTGCGCTTCGGCCATGCTCCGGCGGTATTCCTCCCGGGGGACGCCCCATTTCCCGCTGAACCAGCCAGCCGCCGCCTCCCACCATTCCGGGTGGCCGCGCAGGGGCAAAATTTCAATTTGGGACAAGAGAAGCTCCTTTCAGGCAGGCCGGCCAAAAATCGGCCCGCTGTGGTTTTTCGCTTTTACAGCGCGTAATCCATGCAGGTCTTGCGGGGTTTGAAGCCGCAGGATTCGTAGAAGCGCCGGGCGGCTTCGTTGCCGGTCCAGACGTTGAGGGTCAGGTCCCGGCAGCCGCGGGCGCGGGCGTAGGCCTTGACCGCCTCGAACAGCGCGCGGCCGATGTGCTGCCCGCGCAGCGTCTCGTCGACGCAGAGGTCGTCGATGTACAGCGTTTTGCGGTCGTTCATGATGTTGCTGCCGCGGCACTCCTCCAGCATGCAGAACGCATAGCCGAGCAGGCGGTCGTTTTCGTCGACGGCGGCCAGCACCGGGCGGGTATCGTCGGCCAGGATGGCGGCCAGCTCTTCGTCGGTATATTTGCGGCCGCCGTTTTTGAACAGGTCCGGGCGGATCGCATGGTGCACAAGCTCGACCTGCCAAAGCAGTTCCTGGATGCGGGGCATATCTTTTGCGGCGGCGCGGCGGATGGTCATACAGTTTCCCTCTTTTCCTATCGTCTCAACAGTCTTTCGTGTACTATATACTATACTGCGTTTTCCGTCCTGCTGCAACACGGCAACTCGCCCGCCTTATCTTGCACAGGTGCCGCCAATATATTATAATGATCAAAATGATCAAAAGCCGGAACGTTTTTTGAAAGGATGCGGAGGGTATGAAGCAGACCTGTTTCATCACCACAGTCGCTTTGTGCGGCGCGGTTCTCTTTTGCGGATGCAGCCGGACAACCGCCGCTGCGCTTGCTTTGCTGCCTGACGAAATCCATAGCGTAAGCGTTACATATTGTGCGTCTGACGAAGTAAGCTGGGAACTCACCGCCCCCGAGATTCAGGCGCTGTCAGACTGGATCGGGCAGCTCCTGCTGCGGCCGGTAGACTTCCGGGAAGGTGAAACGCCGTTTGAAACCGTGGCGGGCGGAGAGAGCTACACATTTGTCATAAACGATGGCGAAAGCACGTTTATTTATGCAGACGACGGAAACCAGTATCTTGTAACGGGCGAGACATGGTACAGCATAGAAGCCCCCTCTCCCCTGCCGCTGACAATTCCGGGGGAGCCCCTGTTTTTTGCAGGCGAACCCGTTGATGAAAGCAAAGTATCGCAAGAGACAGTCGAATGGCTGCGTTGGTACAACAGTCTGCCGGAGGAGGAGCAGTTGGCCGTGAGCGCCGTTCCCCCCGACCTGCTTGAAGAAAGCGGTATTGCCGAAACGCAAGACGCCGAAGCGGCGGCAGAATAAGGCCGGGACCGCAGGGCCCGCGGAACGCTCAAGACCTTCCCCTGCAAACCGGGCCGGGCGCACATCCAACCGGAAAATGCCCCGTCCCTCCGGTTGTTTCCAACCAGCCAAAAGGCAGAAACCATTTTCTTTCTGCGCTGCAACACGGCGGCCCGCGCCCCCGGGTGGGGGTGCGGGCCGCCGCTTGCATATTTCTGTCTGCTTTTGTCTGTTTTTACAGCGCCGCGGCTTTGAGGGCTTCGGTGCGGTCGGTGGCTTCCCACTTGACGCCGAGGTCCTCGCGGCCCATGTGGCCGTAGGCGGCCAGCGGGCGGTAGATGGGCTTGCGCAGGTCGAGGTCGCGGATGATGGCCGCGGGGCGCAGGTCGAACACCTTCTCGACGGCCGCCTCCAGCTTTTCATCGGCCACCGTGCCGGTGCCGAAGGTATCCACCATGATGGAGACCGGCTCGGCGACGCCGATGGCGTAGGCAAGCTGCACTTCGCAGCGGCGGGCCAGGCCCGCGGCCACGATGTTCTTGGCCACCCAGCGGGCCGCATAGGCGGCCGAACGGTCGACCTTGGACGGGTCCTTGCCGGAAAACGCGCCGCCGCCGTGGCGGGCCGCGCCGCCGTAGGTATCGACGATGATCTTGCGGCCGGTCAGGCCGCTGTCGCCCTGCGGGCCGCCGACGACAAAGCGGCCGGTGGGGTTGATGTAATACTTGGTGTTTTCATCCAGCAGTTCGGCGGGCAGCGTGGCGCGGATGACCTGCTCCATCACGTCGGCACGGATCTGCTCCTGCGTGACTTCGGGGCTGTGCTGGGTGGAGATGACGACGGCGTCGATGCGCGCGGGCTTGCCGTTGTCATATTCGACCGTGACCTGGCTCTTGCCGTCCGGGCGCAGGTAGCCCAGCGCGCCGTTCTTGCGCACTTCGGTCAGCTTTTTCGCCAGCTTGTGGGCCAGGCTGATCGGCAGCGGCATGAGCTCGGGGGTCTCGTCGCAGGCGTAGCCGAACATCATGCCCTGGTCGCCCGCGCCCGCAACGGTATCGTTGGTGCCGAGCGCGATGTCCGGGCTCTGGGAGTCGATGCTCGTGATCACGCCGCAGGTGTCGCAGTCAAAGCCGTACTTGGCGCGGTCGTAGCCGATTTCGCGGATGACGCCGCGGGCGATGCCCTGGATGTCGACATAGCAGCTGGTCGTGATCTCGCCCATGATATGGACAAGGCCGGTGGTGCAGGTGGTCTCGCAGGCCACGCGCGCGCCGGGGTCTTTTTCGAGGATGGCGTCGAGGATGGCGTCGGAGATCTGGTCGCAGATCTTGTCGGGATGCCCCTCGGTGACGGATTCGGACGTGAACAGGAATTTGGACATACGTTGCCTCCTTGGTGAAATGCCTTGCGGCGGAAAAATGCGGGGTCAGAAAGGCAACTTGCCGAAAACCAAAGCGCGCCCCCCGTGCCGGGGCACGGAAAGCGCGCTGATCGCTTATCTTCCGGTTTCCCGCAGGACTTGGCACCTTACGCTGCGCGCAGGTTGCCGGGCTTCACAGGGCCTGTTCCCTCAGCCACTCTTGATAAGTTGCTATTCTGATGTCGGGGATTATCTTACCACAGAGAACTGTTCATGTCAACGATTTTTTGCGGGACAATTTGGCTGTTTTGCCTAAAATCCATTCGCCCTTCAGGCAGGCTTGCCCACGCGGCCGTGCAGCACCGGCGAGAGCGGCTTGTAGATCAAAAAGCAGAGCGCGGCGTCCACCAGGCCCTTGACCAGCGTGAACGGCAGGTTGAACGCAATCAGGCAGCCGAGCAGGCTGTTCATGCCGGGGTTGAGCTCCTGATACGCCGCGATGATGGCGTCCATACCGCCGAAAGCCGCCGCATAGACCGGGTAGCTGAAGAAAAAGTTGATGGGCACGCTGGCGACCGCCATGGCCGCCGCGCCGACAAGCGAGGCGGCGACCGCGCTCCGGCGGGTCTTGCGGCGCTGGTAGATGAGCCCGGCCACGCCGGTAAAGACCGCGCCCATCAAAAAGTTGCACACCTCGCCGATGCCCAGCGTGGAGCCGTGGAAGATGGCCGCCAGCAGGTTTTTGAGCAGGCAGACCAGGATGCCGTACACCGGCCCGAGGCTGAACGAGGCGAGCAGCGCGGGCAGCTCGGAGACGTCCATCTTGACAAAGGCGGGGATGAGCATGGGCAGGGGGAAGTCCAGCATCATGAGCACGCAGCCCACGGCGGACAGCATGGCGGTGACGGCGAGCGGACGGACTTTGCTTGTGGTTTGCATACAATACCTCCCGGCCGGGTGTTCCCGGCCATTTCAAAAAGATTTTTTTGAAAGCCGGAAACAGTGTGGACCGGGAGAACTTGCGCCGCCCAAACAAAAACGCCCTGCCAAAAAACGGCAGGGCGAAACACGGGCATAGCAAACAGCTTCCGTTTCTTCCATCCGGACTATACCGTCGGCTTCGGAGTTTCACCGAATCAGCGGCCGCAGAGCGGCCGGTCGCGGGCTGTACCGCCGGTGGGGAATTTCACCCCGCCCTGAAACAGACTTTCTACCATACAGTATAGCACAACCGGGCGGAATGTCAACGGGGCGCGCGGCTTTTGAAAAACGGCTGCCGCTGTGCTATAATTAAGCCATATGCACTGCATGCAACGCTTTTTTGCAAGGAGGCCGCCGATGGAACGACCTGCATTTTTCACCGCGTTTCTCGCCTTTGTCAACACGCACGGGTTCTGGCTGCGGCTGGGGCTGGCCGTGGCGCTGGCGCTGGCGGCGCTGCTGGGCGCGCGGCTGTACCGGCTTTTGGCCGCGGCGCTGCGGCGCAATGTGGTCGCCCGCCTGCCGGAGTGGGTGCGCATCGTATACGACGGCTTTGCCGAGCCGCTGGTGCTTTTGCTGCGCGCCGCGCTCGTTTACGGCGCGGTGCTGGCCGCGCCGCTGCCCGCGCCGCCCGCACAGGTCAACGCGGTGGCGGGGCCGCTGTTCTCCGCCGCCGTCATCGCGCTGCTGGCGTGGGGGCTGTGGCGCAGCGCCGGGGTGTGCGGGCTTTTGTTCCGCAGCGCGCAGGACCGCCTGGACCTGGAAAGCAACAAGACGATGGTGCGCTTTTTTGAGCGCATCTTCCGCGCGCTGGTGGCGGCGCTGGCTGTGCTGGCCGTGCTGGAACTGTTCGGCGTGCCGGTGGCCGGGCTGCTGGCGGGCGCGGGGGTGGCCGGGCTGGCCGTCTCGCTGGCGGCGCAGAGCACGCTGTCCAACCTGATCGCGGGTGTGACGCTGGTCATGGAGCAGCCGTTCGGCATCGGCGATTACATCGTGCTGGGCACGTTTGAGGGCACAGTGGAGGAGATCAGCTTCCGTTCGACCAAGATCCGCACGCCGGACAACTGCGTGATCTCGGTGGAAAATTCCAAGGTCAGCGCCGAGTATATCCAGAACGTGACCAACCGCAGCACCCGCCTGTGGAATTTCCGCATCGGCGTGACCTACGCCGCCGGGCGCAGCCGCGTCGAGGCGCTGTGCGCCGGGCTGACCGCGCTGCTGCGCGCCGACGCCGAGGTCGTGCCGGACAGCGTGCAGGTGATCCTGGCCGGGTTCGGCGCGTCCAGCCTGGACATTGACGTGCGGCTGTATGTGACGACGCTGGGCCTGGCCGAATACCGCGCGCTGCAGAACCGGCTGAACCTGCAGATCATGGACCTGGTCGCGCGCTGCGGCTGCGAATTCGCGTTCCCTTCCACCAGCGTGTACATCGAAAAAAACGGGGCGGACTGATGTCTGCCCCTGCGTAAAACGCCGCCCCGCCGGAGCACAGCGCTCCCGCGGGGCGGCGTTTTTTTTCGTTTAGAGTTCCCGGCGGCAGTCGATGATGAGCGTGTCGCTGCCTTCCGCTGTGGTGACGGTAAGGGCGAAGCTGTAGGCGGTGTCCAGGCGGTACTGCAAGCTGCCGTCCTCCCCGGCCGTCAGGACATAGTCGATCTTTTCGGCCGGGAGGTTGTCGTTATAAAAGCGGACGCCGTCGGTGTCCGGCAATGCAAAGCGCAGGTCCACCTGTTCGGCGCCGACGCCGGTGATGGTCAGCAGCGCGACGCCGTCGCAGCGCAGCAGCGGGAGGGACGCCTGGCCGTCGCCGGGGGTCGTGGTCTCTTCCACCGCGCAGTTGGCGATGGTCAGCCCGGCGCCGCTGCCGGGCAGTATGGTCTGCCAGACCGGGGTGGGGTCCACCCGCGGGGCGCAGGCGCACAGCAGCAAAACGGCCGCGGCGGCCAGCGCCCGCAGGTAGGGGGCGATGCGGTTCATAAAGTTCCCCTCCTTCGGGGTTCAGGCATAGGGGTCATAGGGCACGCGGGGGATCTCCGCGCCCAGGTCCAGCGTGCGCGGGCACAGGCCGGTCTCCGCCAGCACAAAGCCCATGAGCATGCCCAGGTGCAGGTGCAGGTGGCGGTACTGCGCCAAAATCAGCGTCAGGCGGGTCCAGGGACAGTTTTCGGGGCGCTGCAGCAGGTCCTCGTCATGCAGGGAGGTCAGATACAGCGAAAGTTTGGCCTTGATCGTGTAGAAATACTCGCCGATCTGGCGGCGGCTCAGCCGCGCGGCCGGGTAGATGGCCAGGTCCTGCAGGTGCGGGGCGTGGATGGGCGGTTCGATAAAATCGTTGTCCCGCGGGTTGATGAACCACTGGTCCAGCGCGTGCAGCATGTGGTAGATATACTGCCACAGCGGCGCGCCGCCGTAGGGCTTGTCCCAGATGGCGTCCGGGATGCAGTCCAGCACGTTCTGCGTCTCCCACAGAGCGCGCACGGTCATCTCGGTCAAAACGGCATGGTAGGAAGATTCCCGCATGGGTGGGCCTCCTTTGGGCGATGGATACGCTTTTTTATAGTATCCGCCGGAAGGCCCGGATTCATGCAGCGTCAGTCCTGCACGATCAGCGTGGGCAGCGCCTTTTCGCTGTACTGGGAGGAGATGACCGGCGTGAGCGCCACGCGGGAGTAAAGCCCCTGCGGCACGCCGTCGTAGACATAGAGGCCGGTCAGGTTGTAGTAGCGGTGGCGGCCGAAACGCCCGGCGGCGTCATAGCCGTAGTTTTCGCTGACAAACGGGCGGTGGAACGCCTGCAGCAGCATGCCGGTCTCCGGCGTGGCGGCGACGATGGCGCGCCACTGTTCGGGCGTGGACTCCACCCCTGCGTGCACCCCGCGCGAGCCGTAGGAATCGGCGGGCTTGAGAATCCAGCGGTCTTTTTCCGCCATGACGCGCGCGGCCAGGTCTTTTGTGTATTCGACCGTATAGGGCACATGGTCATGGATGTACTGGCGCTCGGCCGGGGTGAGCAGCGCGGCGGTCTGCGGCAGGTGCAGCACGCGGAAAAGCTCCTTGTTGTGTACGATCTGGGTGTGGAAATCGCCCAGCAGCAGCACCGCCCCGGCGCGCGCGGCGCGGATCATGGCCTGGCTTTCGTCCAGATGGCGCAGCACGTCGCTGGTGACGGCGCGGCGGTAAATAACGTCGATGCGCCGCCCGGCCGGGCCGGTCAGCGCCTTGCCGTCAAAGCGCAGGTCGCGCACGTCGCAGACTTCGGCGGGCAGGCCGCGGGCCTCAAACCGGCGGCGGAATATTTCAAACTCGTTGACGCTGCCGCACTCGAGATAATCGACGATGGCGACGGCGGGCGGCTGCGCGCCGCCGCGGCCGCTGCGCTGCCAGATGCGCAGCACCGTGTCCACCCAGCTGTCGAACAGTTCGCAGCGGCGGGTATGGTGGGCGGCCGTGAAGGTGCGGTAGGTTTCCGAAAGGCGCTGGGCGTTGTGCAGTTCGCGGTCCTCGTTCATGGCGCTGCTGCCGTCGGTGTTGAACTCGCAGAACGTATAGTCGCCGGTCAGGTCGTTGTAGAAAAAGTCGATGCGGGCCATGGGCAGCAGCGCGGCGCGGCGGTCGGCATGCAGCACAAGGTCGGTGGCCGCGGCGTCAAAGTGGAACAGCGCGCGGTAGCTTTCATCGGCAAAGAAAGCGTCGGTGACTTTGGCAAAGATGCCGTACAGCACGCGCATATCCGCCGCCAGCGCCGCAAACTGGCTTTCGGTGAACAGCTTGGGCAGGTAGCAGCTGCGGACATACTCGCCGTGGTGCAGCGCCGTGCTGCCTTTCATATACAGCACCATCGCGTCAAATTCGCGGCGCAGGGCCGCGGGGTCGCGCGCGGCGCGCCCCAGGCAGTTGAGGTGCAGCGCCTGGGCGGATCGGATCGGTTTCGTCACGTTCATAGGGGCAGTTCCTCCCGCAGGGTGGTTTTCCGGGCGGCCAGCGCGGCCAGCGGCTCCAGGCGGCAGCGCGCGCCGGGGGTGGAAAAACGGCTCTTGGCCTGGGCCATCAGCCAGGCGATCTCATCGGCCACCGGGCGGCCGTAGACCTGCGCCTGGTAGCCGTGGCAGCAGATGCCGAGCTTGGCGGCCTCGATGGCGCTGACCGTGGCCCCGGCGTAGTGGCGCAGGATGCTCTCCTGCGCGGCCGGGCTCGAAAAGATGGCCTTGATGAGTTCGGCATACCCGGCAATGAACGGCGCGGGCATGCTGTCCGCCACGCGGATCTCGATATAGTTTTTGAGCCGCACGTCATAGAAGAACATGGACAGAATCTGCTCGATCTCGTCTTTTTGCAGCGCCGAGGGGTAGACCTCGAACGCCGATTTGCGGCCGACGCCCTCGGTGCGCGGGCCGTGGCGCGCCACGATCAGCGGTTTTTGCAGCACATGGTCGGCATAGGCGGCAAAGCCGAAATCCTCGTCCATCAGCATGGGCGGGATGCCGCAGCGGTCGGGGTCGACATCGCTCCAGACCATCGTGCGCACGCTGGCGGTGCGGTTGCGCTCGCCCTCGTAGACGGGGGCGTTGTCGGTCAGCAGCGCCAGCAGCGGCGCGATCAGGCAGGCAACGCGGAACTTGCGCACAAAGTCCTGCTCGCTGAAATAGTCGACCGAGATCTGGGTCGAAGCCGTGCCGCGCATCATCTGCGTGCCGTGGCGGCCGCGCTTTTGCAGGTAGCGGTCCATGACTTCGTACCGCTTTTTTGGGATCAGCGGCAGCGCGGCGGCGCGGCGGGTCGGGTGGTAGCCCAGGTTCCAGGCGCGCAGCCCCAGCGGGGCCAGCGCCCGGCGCAGCCGCGCCGCGAACGCTTCGTACACGGCCATCAGCGCGCCGACGCTTTTCTGCGGCGTGATGCTGATCTCCAGCTGGGCGGCCGGTTCCAGCGTCAGGACATAGCCGCTGCTGCGCAGCCCGACCGTTTCGCCGTCCTGCACAAGCGGCACATCGCCGCTCTGCTGCAGCGCCAGCATGGCCGCCTGTACTTCTCCAAAGGCGGCGGGGGCGCCGTCTGTATGGGTGAGAAAGTGTTCAACTTCCAACCCCACGGTCAGCTGGCCCTCCGGTTTGCACCCGGCGCGGAAATAGCCGACCATCGCTTCTTTCTGTTTGCTTAGGTTTGCCAAAATAACCTCCTGTCTGCCGCGGCCGCCCGGGGCCGCACAGCCCCGCAGCGCCCGCTGCGCCCCTTTCCAGCATGCCCGGGCGGGGCGCAGCGCATACACGCTTTATTGTACACCACTCCCCCGCCAAAAGCAACGCCCGCCGCGCCGAACCCCGCGCGTAAAAACAGCGCCGCAGCGCGTTTTGCGGCGCTGCGGCGGAAAAGATGGAATTTTGGTGTTATGAATCCAGCAGCCCCGGCGCGCCGGGCACGCCGGGCACATGCACGGCGCGGCGGATGGCTTCGGCCATGACGCGGGCGGCCAGCGCGCCGACGGTGTCCTGGTCGGCGGCAAGGTTCCCGAGGCTGACGGCAAAGATGCTGTCGCCGTCGGCCGTCGTGTGCACGGGGCGGATGGCGCGGGCGTAGCCGTCGTGCGCCATGCCGGCGATCTTACACAGCGCGGCTTTGGGGAAGCGGGCGTTGGTCAGCACAACGCCGAGGGTGGTGTTGCCGGTAAACTTGTTCTCGACCACTTCGGTCGTGCCGAGCAGCGCGTCCTCTGCGCCGGGGCTGTCGGGGCGGAAGACGCCGTCGGCATCGCGCAGGCCCGCGAGGCGGCGGCCGTCCGCGCTGTAGACATCGCCCAGGGCGTTGACCGCCACAAGCGCGCCGACCTGCACTTCGCCCAGCTGCACGGCATAGGCGCCGAGGCCCGCTTTCATGCAGCGGGCCATGCCGCTGGTTTTGCCGACCGTCGCACCGGTCCCGGCGCCGACGTTGCCGGTTTGCAGCACGCCGGTCCCGGCGGCCCGGCAGGCGGCGTAGCCCATGGCCCTGTCCGGGCGCACCCCGGCGCGGCCGAGGCCGAGGTCAAACAGGCAGGCCTGGCAGACCAGCGGCACGCGCGCAACACCGACGTCAAAGCCGATGCCGCGCTCTTCCAGATACTGCTGCACGCCGCCCGCGGCGTCCAGCCCGAAGGCGCTGCCGCCGGACAGCAGGATGGCATGGATAGCCCCGGCCGCGGCCATCGGCTTGAGCAGCTCGCTTTCGCGGCTGGCCGGGCCGCCGCCGCGCACATCCAGCCCGGCGGGCGCGCCGTCCGGGCCGAACAGCAGCACGGTGCAGCCGGTGGCGGCTTCGGGGTCCTGCGCGTGGCCGATGGCGACGCCGGGCAGGGCGGTGAGAGGGATTTCCCTGTATAACATGGCGGCCTCCTTAAGCGGTTATTCTTCCGCGCCGCGGGTACCCAGGCGCTCGCGGATGTAGGCGGGGGCGTCCTCCCGCGCGATGCCCAGCACATAGCCGAGCTCGCCGTAGAGCTGGTCTTCGGCCTGGCGGAAATAGCGGTCGTCCAGGCCGGTGGGGCGGCGGCCCTGGCGGGCGCGGAGCTCCCGCCGGTGGTGCAGCGTCTTGATGAGCCCGGCCAGTGCGCGGCAGTCGCAGCCGTGCAGCACGGCGCGGTAGGCGGTCTCGCGGGCCTTTTCGTCGGTGATGCGCAGCTCGGGCACGTTGGGCAGGTCGTCGATGACGGCTTCGGCCTGCTGGCGGGTGAGCGGGTCGCGCATGACGATGGCGTGACCGTCCACCGGCGCATAGATGACAAGCTCCGGGTGGTAATACGAGCACAGCGTGTAATACTGCGCGCCGGGCGCGCCGATGCGCAGGTTCAGCGGCCCGACCGCCTCGATGCGGCAGATGCCCTGCGCGCCGTAGATGACGATATCCCCTTGTTCATACATTTTTCCACACTTTCTTTGTTCTGCTTTGTTCTGCTTTGCTTGGCTTTGCTGCGTACTTTTTTATAATTTTATTATAGCACGGTTTTCGCAAAGCGGCAAACTGCCGGGCCGCCGCCCGGCCATTTTTGTGAAAACTGGTCGCTGCGGGGCCGTCATTTTTTGTACAACTTGTAATATTTTCTGTTTCATACGCCCTGCGCGCCGCGGCGCTTGCCAGCGGCGCGCAAAACGTGTAAGATAAAGACAGCACAAAGCCAAGCGAGAACGCACGGACCGCCGCAGGCGGCCGGAAGGGAGTTTTAGACGATGCAGCAGAACAGCAAACCGATTTTGGTCGTGATGGCCGCCGGGATGGGCAGCCGCTACGGCGGGCTCAAGCAGATCGACCCGGTGGGCCCGCACGGCGAGGCCATCCTGGATTACAGCCTTTTTGACGCGCGCCGCGCCGGGTTCGAGACGGTCGTGTTCATCATCAAGCCGGAGATCGACCAGGCGTTCCGCGAAAGTGTGGGCGCGCGCGCCGAAGCCGCCGGGCTGGCCGTGCGCTATGCCTGCCAGACGCTGGACAAGCTGCCCGCGGGCTTTGCCGTGCCCGAAGGGCGCGTCAAGCCGTGGGGCACCGCGCACGCGGTCCTGGCGGCGGCCGAAGCCATCGACGCGCCGTTTGCGGTCATCAACGCCGACGACTACTATGGCCCGACCGGCTTCCGCCTGATCTACGAGCACCTTTCCCGCGCCGCCGCGCCCGGCACGCCCGCGCCGTGGGCGATGGTGGGCTTTTTGCTGGGCAACACGGTCAGCGAGAACGGCTCTGTGTCCCGCGGCGTGTGCGAGCTGGACGAGCGCAGCCGCCTGGTCCGCGTGACCGAGCGCACCCGCATCGAAAAGCGGGACGGCGGCATCGCCTATACCGAGGACGGCGGCGAAAGCTGGGTCCCGCTGCCCGAAACGGCGGTCGTCTCGATGAACCTGTGGGGCTTCACGCCGGATTTTGTCGCCCGCGCGCAGGCGGGGTTTGCGGCGTTTTTGACCGAAAACCTGCCGCGCAACCCGCTCAAATGCGAATACTACCTGCCCAGCGTCGTGACGGCCGCGCTGGCGGACGGCGCGGCCGAAGTGACCGTGCTGACAAGTCCCGACAAGTGGCACGGCATCACCTACCGCGAGGATAAGCCCGAGCTTGTCGCCGCGCTGGCCCGCATGGCGCAGGAAGGGCTGTACCCGAAGGACCGGCTTTTTTAAGAGTTGAGAGTTCAGAGTTTAGAGTTTAGATTTGGTGCGCGGCGCGCAGCGCCGCGGGTTTGAAAAAGAAAAGGCAGGGGCAGCACCGGGTAATTTTACGGCTGCCCCTGCTTTTTTACGTTGACGGGATAGTAGAATTTGAGTATAATATAGGTATGAAGGAGGTGCCGCCATGAATATCCGTCCATCCGCTGCGATCCGCCAGAATTATAACGAAATCGCCGATTTATGCCGCAAGACCGCCGAGCCGGTCTACCTGACCAAGAACGGCGAGGGCGACCTGGTGGTCATGGACATCGAGACCTTCGCCCGCCGGGAAAAGATGCTGAAACTGCGCGAGGAACTGCTGGCTGTGGAGGAGGACCGCCTGCACGGGGCGCGGGGCTATTCCATTGACGAAGTGACCGCGATGATGCGCGCGGCAGCGCAGGAGGCCAGCCATGCAGCAAGAAACGCCGAATAAGTACCGAGTCGTCGTCTCCGAGCGGGCGGCCCGGATGCTCGTTTCCTGCGCAGCCTTTTTGGCCGAAGCCGCGCCGGAGGCCGCCGAACGCCTGATCGACCGGTTTGAGGCGGCCGCCCGTTCGCTGGAGCAGATGCCGCGGCGCTGCCCCTGGCTTGAGGGCGACTATATCCCCCGCGGTGTTTACCGCTACCGCCTGTTTGCCGAACACTATATGATCGTGTACCAGATCGAGGACGACACCGTCTACGCCGACTATGTACTCGACTGCCGGCAGGATTACGGGTGGCTGCTCCGGTAACAGGAGGGCCGCCGGGCTGTTGGCAAGCCGCGGCCGTATGGATACAACGCCCCGCCGCTGCGCGTTCTGCGCGGCGGCGGGGCGCTTTGCATGCTTCAGGCTTTGGCAAAGGTGATGGTCTGGGCTTCGGCGTCCACCGCGGCGGGCACGCCGAAGGGCAGGATGCAGCGCGGGGTGGCGTGGCCGACGTTGAGGTTGGCGAGGACGGGCAGGGCCGGGTCGTCGATGACCTCGCACAGGACGGCGTGGTATTCGGCCTGGTATTTTTCGTCCATCGGCTTGCCGACAAGCACGCCTGAGACGGCGCCGAACACACCGGCCGCCTTGAGCGCCGCGACCATGCGGCGGTATTTTTCCGGCGCAGGCTGTTCCTCGCTGGTTTCCAGCAGCAGGATGCGGCCGCGCCAGTCCTCCGCCGGCGGGAACAGGCCGTAGCGGCGGCAGGTCGCGACCGAATCGGCATAGCGGGTGTTGTCGAAAATGTCGTACAGTGTGTCGATGCAGCCGCCGAGGATCGGCCCGGAAAAGCGCGGCGCGCCCTGCAGCAGCCGGAAGCCTTCATTTTTGTGGGCGGGCATGTCGGTTCCGATGGCGGCGGGGGAAAAGTCGCTGCGGCCGTCGTACCAGAGGGCGCTGGGCGTTACCTGGCGGATCGTGCCGGTGCGCAGCAGTTCCTCGAAATATTGGCGGGTATAGGGCAGCATTTCGCGGCTGATCTCACAGATGTCGGACAAAAACGCCTGGCCGTAAAAGGTGGGCAGGCCAACTTTGTGCAGCATCAGGTGGTTGACTGTCGTATCCGAAAAACCGAGGAAAATTTTGCGGCTGACGGCGTTTTTCAGCTCGTCGTGCCCGAACAGGTACGGCAGCAGGCGGTAGGTGTCGTCCCCGCCGATCGCGCACAGGATCATGTCGACCTCGGGGTCGCGGAAAGCGGCCAGCAGGTCGGCGGCGCGGGCCTCCGGGTGGGCGGCGATGAACGCCCGCCCGGCCAGCGCGTGCGGGGCAAACCTGACCGTGAGGCCATATGCGCGCAGGCGTTCGAGGCCGATGTCCAGCTCATGTTTGATAAAATCCTCGCCCAGCGTCCCGGCGGACAGGCTGACGATCTCAACGGTTTTGACCATGGGGGCCTCCCTTCGTTTTTAACGCGTGCCGAAAGATAGCAAAAAGGCGCAGGCCCGGCAGGGTCTGCGCCTTTGGTTTGTGGTTTACCGCACTTCCGGCGCGGGCACGGGGGCGTCGATGGCGGCGGGCTTGCCTTCGACCCAGTGGATGGCTTTCTTGGGGCACTTGGTCACGCAGGTGCCGCAGCCGTTGCACTTGGTATAGTCGATGACGGCGACGTTGTTTTTGAGGAAGATCGCCTGCTGCGGGCAGTTCTTGACACACAGGCCGCAGGCGATGCAGCCGACCTTGCAGGCCTGGTTGACCGCCGCGCCGCGCTCGATGTTGGAGCACTTGACCACCGGCTGCGGGGCGATGGGTTTCATGTCGATGACATGGCGCGGGCAGGCCGTGACACAGGCCGTGCAGCCGGTGCACTTGGCGCGGTCGACCAGCGCGACGCCGTTGACGACATGGATGGCGTCAAACATACAGGCGCGGGTGCAGTCGCCCAGGCCCAGGCAGCCGTAGGCGCAGGCGCTGGGGCCGCCGGCCACGGCGGCCGCGGCCGCGCAGGTCTGCACGCCCTGGTAGGTAAAGCGCACGCCGCAGTTCTCGCCGCCGTTGCACAGCACCACAGCGCGCAGGCTGGGGCGGTCGGTGGCTTCGGCGCCCATGATGGCGTTGATGGCGTCGGCGGCTTTATCGCCGCCGGGCGCGCACTTGAAGGTGGGGGCGCCGTCCTCCACGATGGCCTTGGCATAGTCGGCACAGCCGGCGTAGCCGCAGCCGCCGCAGTTGGCCCCGGCCAGGCAGGCCGTGACCTCGGCGATGCGGGGGTCCTCATAGACAGCCATGAACTTGGAGGCCAGCACCAGAATGATACTGCCCGCCAGGCCCAGAACGGTCAGGACCGCGACCGCTAAAACGATCGGATTCATAACGCAAGTCCCCCTTCCTTACAGCAGCGCGCTGATGATGTTTTCGACCAGACCCCCGAAGCCCATAAAGCTCACCGAGGTGATGGCCGCGGCCACCAGCGTGATGGGCAGGCCCTTGAAGCTCTCGGGCGGGTCGGCCGCTTCGACGCGCTGGCGCACGCCGCAGAACAGCAGCATGGCCACCAGAAAGCCGACGCCCGCGCCCGCAGCGCACACAAGCGCCTGGGCAAACGCAAGGCCGAAGCCCTGCTGCGCGACGACCGAGGAATAGTCCTGCACGGCCAGGATGGTCACGCCCAGCACGCAGCAGTTGGTGGTGATGAGCGGCAGGTAGACGCCCAGCGCCGTGTACAGGGCCGGGACATACTTTTTCAGCGTGATCTCGATGAGCTGCACGAGCACGGCGATGACCAGGATGAAGATGACGGTCTGCATATAGCCCAGGTCATAGGCGTCGAGCAGGAAGATCTGCAGCGGGAAGGTAACGGCCGTGGCCAGCACCATGACAAAGATGACGGCCAGGCCCATGCCGACCGAGGAGTCCAGCTTTTTGGAAACGCCCAGAAACGGGCAGATGCCCAAAAACTGCACGAGAACATAGTTGTTGACCAGGATCAAGTTGAAGAAGATGGTCGCAAAAACAGCTGCCTGGCTCATGCCTGGTCACCCCCTTCCCCATTTTCGGCTTTGGCGGCTTCCAGCTCTTCCAGCATCACATCGCCGCAGGTTTTGCGCTCGATGGGGCGGTTGAGCTTGCGCTCGATGTAGATGCACAGCGCCATCAGGCAGCCGAACACAAAGAACCCGCCGGGGGCCTGGTTCATGATGCCCATGCGGTCGACCGATTCCGGGATGATCTGGATGCCCATCCAGCTGCCGTTGCCCAGAATCTCGCGGATGGAGGACATCAGCGTCATGGTCAGGATGTAGCCAAGGCCCATGCCCAGGCCGTCCAGCGCCGATTCGACCACCGTGTGCTTGCAGGCGAACATTTCGGCGCGGCCGAGGATGATGCAGTTGACGACGATGAGGGCCAAAAACACACCCAGCGATTCATACAGATCGGGCACATACGCCTGCAGCACCATCTGCACGATGGTGACGAAGGCCGCGATGATGACGATGTAGCACGGCAGGTGGACTTTATCCGGGATGGCCTTGCGCAGCGCCGAAATGACGATGTTGGAGCAGACGAGCACGAAGGTCATGGACAGGCCCATGCCGATGGCGCCGGACACGGTGGTGGTGATGGCCAGCGCCGAGCAGCAGCCCAGCACCAGGCGCAGGACCGGGTTTTCGCGCAGGATGCCCGCGGTAAAAATTTTCCATTTGCTTTGCTTTTCAGCCATCGTTACGCCACCCCCTTGATCTCGTTGTTGTAGCAGTCGATGGCGCTGTTGAGCGCTGTGATGACCGCGTTGGAGGAAACGGTCGCCCCGGCGATGGTGTCCACCGGTTCGCCGGCCGAAACGTGGTTGGCGGCGTCCCAGCCGAGGAAGCCGCTGTAGAAGCTCTCCTCCCCGGTTTTGGAGCCGATGCCGGTGGTCTGGGTGGAGGCGTCGACGCTGAGTTTGGAGATGGTCCCGGCCGCGTCAAAGCTGACAAAGACCGTGACCTGTTTGCCGTTGTAGCCCGCGGCCGACGCCTGCACGGCCACCGCACCGTCCGGCGTCGTCACCGCGCCGACAACGCCCTCGGTCGCAAGACCTTCGAGCGTTGTAAGCCCGGCGGCGTCGGTGCCTTCGGGCAGGACGCCGAGGTACGCTTCCTGGGTTTTGGCGGCCTCGTTGGCCGCGATGATCGGGGCGGTGATGTCATTGAGCACCGCCAGCAGCGCGCTGCACACCACGCAGATGACGACCAGGATGATGACCGGGTAGACCATCGTCTTGAACGCCGATTCCTGCGCGGGGGCTTTTTTCGCGTTTGCCATCAGCCTTCGCCCCCTTTCGCAGCCTTTTGTTTCTTGGCCTTTTTGTAGCCCAGCGGGACCTGGCGGCCCCAGACGTTGAACCACGGGGTCAGCAGGTTGCCAAGCAGGATCGCAAAGCTCATGCCTTCGTTCATGCTGCCGAAGTAGCGGATCAGGAAGGTGATGAGGCCGATAAAAATGCCGTAGAACAGCTTACCTTTGGCCGTGAACGGGCTGGTGACGTAATCGGTCGCCATGAACACCGCGCCAAACAGAAGGCCGCCGGACATGACCTGCAAAAGCGCCATCTGCCAGCTGCCGGAGGCAAGGTAGCTGCAGGCGAACACCGTGACCGTGATGCTAACCGGAATGACCGGCGAGATGGTGCGGGTGAACACCAGATAGAAAAAGCCGAGCAGGATGGCCAGCACGCAGGTCTCGCCCAGCATGCCGCCGTGGATGCCGAGGAAGACGTCCAGCATGCTCATCGAGGCGGCGGCCTGCGCCCCGCCGTCGGCCAGCACTTTCAGCGGCGTGGCCGTGGCCAGCGCATCGACGGCCATGTCCGGATAGACATAGGCGGTCATGCGGGCGGTGAAGCTCAAAAACAGCACGATGCGCGCCATCAGCGCCGGGTTGGCCAGGTTGTAGCCGATGCCGCCGAACAGCTGCTTGACCACAACGATGGCGACGAACGCGCCGACGATGCAGATCCACAGCGGCATGCCCGCGGGCACGTTGAGCGCCAGGATCACGCCGGTGACGCAGGCCGAAAGGTCCCCGACCGGGTTGGGCTTTTTGCGCAAAAGCGTGTACAGATATTCAAATGCGACGCAGGCCAGCGTGGTGACGGCCACCGTCACCAGCGCGCCGTAGCCGAAGATCAGGCCCGAAGCCACGATGCACGGCACAAGCGCGATCAGCACGTTGCCCATCAGACCGCGGGTGGTGGAGGTATCGCGGATATGGGGCGAGGCAGTTACGAGCAAAGTCTGGTCCATCGTTACTTCCCTCCCTTACGCAGTTCGTTGAGATACCAGCCCTTGGCCAGCGTGACGGTCTGCGAGACCGGGCGCTTGGCCGGGCAGACATAGGTGCAGCTGCCGCAGGACACGCACAGATCGACGCTGTGCCTGCGCAGGGCTTCGGCGTCTTTCCGGTTGAAACATTCGACGATCTCGACCGGTTCGAGCCCCATGGGGCAGGCCGCGATGCAGCGCCCGCAGCGGATGCAGGGCTGCGGGTCCGGCAGAACGGCGGTCTTGCGGCTGAACAAAAGCAGGCCGTTGTTCTGCTTGAGCACCGGGAAATCGGCGCTGGGCGCAGCGCCGCCCATCATCGGGCCGCCAAAGATGATCTTGCCGAGTTCGACATCCGGCTTGACGCCGCCGCAGGCTTCGATGACATCGCGGTACAGCGCGCCGATGGGCGCTTCGATGTTCTGCGGGCGGGCGATGGCGTCGCCGTCCACCGTGATGCGCTTGGAGACCAGCGGAATGCCGGTCTTTAAGTATTTGCCCAGCGTGGAGACCGAGGTCACGTTCATGACGATGCAGCCGACGTCGGCAGGCAGGCCCGGCTTGCCGGAGGGGCCCACCTGCGGCACTTCGCGCCCGGTGCAGGTCTCGACCAGCGTTTTCTCCGCGCCCTGCGGGTAGCGCATGGGCAGCGGCTTGACCGAGACGCCCTTGACATCGCGCGTGAGCGAGCACATCAGGTCGATGCAGGCGGGCTTGTTGCGCTCGATGCCGATGATGCAGCGCGGGATGCCGCAGTACTGCATCACGGCGCGGATGCCGCCGAGGATCGTATCGCTGCATTCGAGCATTTCGCGCGCGTCGGTGGTCAGGTAGGGCTCGCATTCCGCCGCGTTGATGAGCAGCGTGTCGACTTCGGCCGCAAGCTTGACATGGGTCGGGAAGCCCGCGCCGCCCACGCCGACAAGGCCGCAGGCCTGGATGGCTTGGAGCAGAGAGTCCTTATCATTGACCACGGGCGGCTGGCAGGCCGGGTCCACGGTCTGCTGGCCGTCGCTTTCAATGGCCACAGCCTGGCAGACCGCGCCGTTGACCATGCGCATGGGCGCGACGCCCACCACCGTGCCGGACACGCTGGAATGGATGTTGGCGCTGACAAAGCCGCCCGCCTGGCCGATCAGGGTGCCCACATAGACCTGGTCGCCTTTTTTGACGACCGGCTGCGCCGGCGCGCCAATGTGCATCGACATGGGGATGACGACGTTTTTCGGGACGGGCATCTGGACGGTGGCCATCTCGGAAGTCGCCTTCTCATGCGGGACGCTGGCGCCCTGGGCAGAGCGTTTCAGGAATTTCAACATGAATCCTGTTTCCCCCATTTCTTGAACATTTGTCGTATCCTGTCCCGGCCGCCGCGCGGCGGGAAAACCCGATACATAATTGTTATTGTAGACGAGCCGCCCTTTTAAGTCAAGGATTGCTATAAATTAGACAAACATCTTTGCCGTGTATAAACCGCGCGCCGCGGTTGCGCGCCGGGGGCGGATGTGGTATACTGGGTGAAAAGAAACACTCATATGTCAAACGCCGGGAGGGATCACCGCATGAAATGTTTGCTGAAATGGATCGCCGCGCTGGCCGTCGTGGCCGGTTTGCTGGCGCTGGCCGCCGCGCTGCTGTGCAGGACCCGCGAGCCGGAAGAGTACATCACCTTATATAAAGACGAATAAACCGGAAGATCCCCGCTGCGGCCGCACGGCTGCAGCGGGGATTTTTTGAGTTTGGCCTGCGCTTGGGCTGGGCCTGTGCGTCAGGTCAGCTCCGCCAGCACGGCGGAGAACGGCGCGAGCGCCCCCTGCAGGCAGCCTTGCGCCAGGCGGCAGGGCGCCTGGCCCAGCGGGGTTTGGCCGCCGTAGGGCTGCCAGTCGCTGTACAGGCGCACCTGCGCGCCGCTGCCTTCGGCCGGGATCTCGAACGCCTGTTCGGCGTCGCTGAAATTGAACACCGCCGCCATGCGCCGGCCGCCGCCGCGGCGCTCGAAAGCGTAAAGGCACTGGCTTTCGCGGTGGCAGTCCAGCCACTGGAAGCCCTGCGCCTCATAGTCCTGCGCCCACAGCGCCGGGCTTTCCAGATAGATGTGGTTGAGCGCGGCCATATAATGGTAAAAGCCGTCGTGCAGCGGGTAGCGGCGCAGGTCCCAGTCCTGCTCGCGCTTTTCGTCCCATTCGCGCAGCTGGCCGAACTCGCCGCCCATAAAGTTGAGCTTTTTGCCCGGGTGGGTCATCATGTACATATACAGCGCCCGCCCCTGCGGGAACTTGCCGTCGTATTCGCCGTGCATTTTCTGCAGCACGGTGGCCTTGCCGTGCACGACCTCGTCGTGGGAGAGCGGCAGCAGGTAGCGCTCGTTGGGGTAATACAGCATCGAAAAGGTCAGCTTGTGGTAGTTTTCGGGCCGGTATTCGGGGCCGGTCTGCATAAACGAGAGAGTGTCGTGCATCCAGCCCAGGTCCCATTTGCAGGTAAAGCCCAGGCCGCCCTGCGCCGCCGGGCGGGTGACGCCGCTGTAGTTGGTGGAATCCTCGGCCGCGAGGATACAGCCCGGGTGCAGCCTTTGCAGCCCCGCGTTCATTGTGCGCAGAAAGGCGACGCCGTTGCCGTTGACGCCGCGGCGCTCGTCCCCCTGCCAGTACAAAATGCGGCTGATGGCGTCGAAGCGCAGGCCGTCGAAGTGGTAGCGGTCAAGCCAGTAGTGCGCGGCGCTCTGCAGAAAGCTGCGCACCTCCCCGCGGGAGTGCATGAAGTTGCAGCTGCCCCACTCGCTGACGCCGACGTCGCCGCTGGGATACTCGTACAGGCAGGTGCCGTCAAACCGGGCCAGGCCGTAGGCGTCGAGGGCGAAGTGCGCCGCCACGAAATCGAGCAGTACGGCGATGCCGCGGCGGTGCAGCGTGTCCACCAGCGCCATCAGCCCGGCGGCCGTGCCGTAGCGGCTGGTGGGCGCAAAGAAACCGGTCGTCTGGTAGCCCCAGCTCTCGTCGGCCGGGTATTCGGCCAGCGGCAGGAACTCGACCGCATTGTAGCCGCTCTCGGTGAGGTAATCGGCCAGCGGTTCGGCCAGTTCTTCATAGGTATACCAGCCGCCGTCCGGCTTACGCCGCCAGGAGCCGAGGTGCATCTCGTAGATGTTGAGCGGGTCGCTCGCCCCGGGCGCGCCGCGGCGCTGCCAGGCGCTGTCGCCAAAGGTATAGGCGTCGAGGTCCCGCACGATGGAGCGGTGGTCCGGGCGCAGCTCCATGCCGAAACCGTAAGGGTCGCAGTGGTCGGCGGGCGCGCCGTTTTGCGGCCAGACGCGGTATTCATACGCCGTGCCGGGGCCCGCGCCGGGCAGCGTCAGCTCGTAAAAATTGCCGTCGTAGATGCGCTGCATCGGGTGTTCGCCCGCATCGGTCAGCACGCTGACGCCCCGCGCGTCGGGCGCGAATACGCGGAACACCGTGCCGCCGGGTACGGGGTGCGCGCCGAGGTACTCGTGCGCGTCAAAGCACTGGCCGGTATAAAACGCATAGAAATCCATAAAGCCCCTCCTGTATAATAGACGCCAGTCTTTTAATTGACATGCGTCCAGTACTGTACTATACTCTATCATACAGGGTTTGCCCGCCGGGCGCTATCGGCAATTTTCGGCAAGGGTACAATACTGGACATTTTCAAAAAAACGACAAGGAGGTTCCCCCGCCATGGACCGCCGCGAACAAAAGACCCAGCAGGCCATCCGCAACGCATTTCTGGCGCTGCGCGCGCACAAGCCGCTCGAGCGCATCACGGTCAAGGAGCTGGCCGAAAACGCGCAGATCAGCAAAGCGACGTTCTACCTGCATTACCACGATATCTACGAACTGTCCGAGGCGCTGCAGGAGGATGTGATCCAGCAGATCTTATCCAGCATCACGCAGGCCGACCTGTTTGTGAAGGACGCGCCCGCTTTCACGCGCGAACTGTTCGGCTCGTTTTTTGCGCACCAGCATCTGATCGACATCCTGTTTTCGGGCACGCAGGCGTCGGTGCTGCCGATCCGCATCGAGCAGGGCATCCGCGAGCATATCTTTGCGATCGTGCCCGAGCGGCGGGACGACGCGGCGTTCAACATCCGCCTGACCTATCAGGTGCAGGGGGCCTACTACGCCTACAGCGAGAACCAGCGCCGTTTCGGCCCGGACGCCGTGCTGGCCGAGCTGGACGGCATCACGCGCAGTTTGTACGCGTAAGCGGCATAAAAAAGCCGCGCCGCGGCAAAGCCGGGCACGGCAGGCAAGGGTGCGTTGTTTGGTTTTTCTAGCGCTTACTGGGCGTTTTTCTTGAGGCCGAGCGCGCAGACAAAGTAGACGACCGGAATGACGCAGGCGGCCACGGTGTGGACGCTGGGGGCCATGACGATGTTGAGCACGCCGCCGATCAGCGCGATCACGCCCAGCACGATGGCGGGGGTCGCCTTGGCGCCGTCGCCGGCCGCACGCAGGCCGAACACACCGCAGAGGATATCGGCCAGACCGGCCAGCACGAACAGGACGACGCTGAGCGTGGCGAGGCTTTCGGCAGAGGCCGCCGCAAACATGCCGCTGGTGACAATGCCCAGCACGAGTATCAGAGCGCCGCAGATCAGCTGCAGCACGGAAACGATCTTCATCGCAGTTTTCATGAGAGTTCCTCCTACATAGACAAAACGAATTCGCATACTTGTGCCGCCCGCTTTGGAGCAGCGGCTTATTCTACCACCAATTTGCACAGACGTCGACGGTATGGCAGGCATTTTTTGACAATTTGTCGAATTTTCGCAAACGGGGCCCCGGCGTCTTTACTTTCTGCGCCACAGGTACTATACTGCGTTTTGGCTTATGCTAATTTCCAAATTATAACTGTGAGCGAGGAGTGTTCAAAAACATGAAAAAGTTTATTGAAGAGTTTAAAGCGTTTGCCCTGCGCGGCAACATGATGGACATGGCCATCGGTGTTCTCATCGGCGGCGCGTTCACCGGCATCGTTACCTCCCTGACCGAAAACTTCATCACCCCGGTCATCAACACCGTGCTGCGCGTGGTCGGCGGCGAAGCGCTGTACACCGCGACCGAATGGTACGGCTTTGCCAGCAACTTTGTGAGCGCCATCTTCAACTTCTTCATCACCGCGCTGGTTCTGTTCCTGCTGCTGAAGGCGATGAACAAGCTGATGGAGCTGGGCAAGAAGAAGGACGAAGAGCCCGCCGCCCCCACCACCAAGAAGTGCCCCTACTGCCTCAGCGAGATCCCCGTCGAGGCCACCCGCTGCCCGCACTGCACCTCCCAGCTGGAGGAGAGCAAGGAGACCGTGCACGCCTGAGTTCGCGTACATAACCGGCTGACTGAACAGGAGGTTCCCCCATGCAACTGACCATCCAACAGAAAGTTTTCTCCCTGCGCGAAGCCTTTGCCATCATGGACGGCGAGGGCAACAAGCTGTATGAAGTCAAGGGCAAGATCCTTTCCATCGGCCACAAGCTGACGGTCAGCGACCTTGACGAGAACCCGGTGATGCACATCCACCAGAAAGTTCTTTCGCTGGTGCCCAAGTACTTCCTGGAGCCGGAAGGCGGCGAGGAAGTGGAGCTCAAGGGCCATATCACGCTGCTCAAGCCCCACTACACGCTGGAACTGCCCGGCGGCGACTGGGAGATCCGCGGCGATTTCACCGCGCACGAGTACGAGATCACCTGCGGCGACCGCCTGGTGGCCGCCGTACACCAGCAGTGGTTCAGCTGGGGCGATTGCTACGAGCTGACCGTGAACGACGACGCGGACGCCATGCTGGCGCTGGGCGTGATGCTGGCGATCGACTGCGTCGACGCCGACACCCGCCGCGGCGCGGCCGACACCACCGCCCGCGCGGCCCAGAACTGATCCGCTTATAACCAGATAAACCGCCCGCCCCGTACCGGTCCACAGACCGGCAGGGGCGGGCGGTTTTGCTTTATGGTTTTGGTTTTACAGGCACGGTTTACAGCTCCACTTCCTGCAAACGCAGCAGGGCGAGGATATAAATTTTGAGCGCTTCGATCAGCTTTTCAAACTCCGCGCCCTCGTTCGCGCCGTGCATCGGGCCGGCAAAGTCCGGCAGCTGCATATCGGCGTGCTCGGGGCCGAAGCTGACCGCATAGGGGAAGTGGCGCGCATAGGTGCCGCCGCCCATGGTGAACGGGGTGGCCTGTTCGCCGGTGACGTCGTTGTAGGTGTCGATCAGCGTGCGGATGGCCGGGCTGTTCGCGTCGATATAAAACGGCACGCGGCTGGAAACGTTCTCCAGCTTGGCGGCGCTGCCGCAGGCGGCGGTCATTTTGGCGGTCAGCGCCGCGGCGTCGGTGTTGGTGGGGTAACGGCAGTCAAAGCTCTGGCGCAGGCGGCCATTGTCCATCTTCATCGTGCCGCCGATGATGGTCAGCGGCGTGAACAGGCCGTCGTCCGCCGCAATGCCGAGCGCCGAGCCGTCGGTGGCGGCAAAGAGTTTGGCCAGCACCTGCAGGTAGGCGGTCTCGGCCGGGGTGGTCACGCCGCTGTCCAGCAGGCAGGAGACCACAAGGCCGATGGCGTTGACGGTGCCTTCCGGCGTGGCGGCGTGGCCGCTTTTCCCGTGCGCCTCAATAACGGTCAGGCCGTCTTCTTCCCGGAAGGAAAGCCCCGCGGCCGGGCGCAGCGAAGCCGCCGGCACACGCACGGCGCAGCGGGCGCGGTCGGGCACGGCGTTGACAGCCACGCCGCCCGCAAAATCGGCGATGACGCCGCCCTCCAGGCGCGGCGAGACGATCTCGCCGTTGAAACCGCCCTTCTCGCCGTTGCAGACCGGGAACTCGGCGTCGGGGGTAAAGCAGAAGGCGGGCTGGGCAAAATGCTCGGCGTAGTAATCCACGTCGTGCATGTTGGTCTCCTCGTTGGTGCCCAGCAGCGCGCGCACGGGGTAGCGCAGGCGCGCGCCGCTGTCCTTGAGATATTTGAGCGCATACAGCGTGAGGATGGCCGGGCCTTTATCGTCGGCCACGCCGCGGCCCAGCAGCCAGCCGTCCCGCACGCGCACGGTGTAGGGGTCGGCGTCCCAGCCGTTGCCTTCGGGCACAACGTCGCAGTGGGTGATGGTGGCCAGGTATTTCTGGCCTTCGGCAACGGGGCCGGTCTCGGCCCAGCCGATATAGCCCTCCGCATTGTGGGTGTCCAGGCCGAGTTCGGCGGCAATGGCGAGCGCCGTGTCCAGCGCCCGGCGCGGGCCGGGGCCGAACGGCGCGCCGGGCGCGGGTTCGCCCTGCACGCTGGGCACCGCCACCAGGCGGGTGATATCGCGCAGGATGGCTTCGCGGTTTTGTTCGGCAAATGCGTCGATGGACGCAAAAATGGGGTCTTGGTTCATGGCTGTTGGCCTCCCTCTGGATTTTCTCTGCCGCTATTATAGCACAGCGCGCGGCGGTTTTCAGCCCCCCGGGGCGGCAAAAACGCAAAAATGAGCGCGTAGGGCGGGGCCATGGACGCCCCGGCCGGAAAAAAGTGTAGGCACATGCGCCAAAATCTGTTATAATATCCCTATTCCGTACTGTGAACGACCAAAATAGGGGGTCCATTTTTATGAAAGCTGTCATCACCGTGATCGGGCAGGATACCGTCGGCGTCGTCGCCAAGGTCAGCGCCGCCTGCGCCGGGCTCAACATCAACATCGAGGACATGACCCAGAGCATCATGCAGGAAATGTTCTGCATGATCATGCTGGTCGACCTTTCGCGCTGCAACGCCGACCAGGCCGCCGTGCGCGCCCGCTTTGAGGAGCTGGGCCGCGAGATGGGCATGCAGGTGAACCTGACGCGCCAGGAAGTTTTTGACGCGATGCACAAGATCTGAGGGAGGAGCCGGGCATGAAACTGTTAAACAGCGGCGACATCCTTGAGACCATCGAGATGCTGACCACCGAACACCTGGACGTGCGCACCGTGACCATGGGCATCAGCCTTTTGGACTGCATCGACCCGGACGGGCGCAAAGCCTGCGAAAAGATTTACAACAAGATCACCGCGCGCGCCGCGCGCCTGGTGCCGGAGGTCGAGCGCATCGCGGCCGAGTACGGTATCCCCATCGTGAACAAGCGCATCAGCGTGACGCCCATCGCAATGCTGCTGGGCGCTGCGCCAAACGCCGACCCGGTCTGGTATGCCAAAGCGCTGGACGCCGCCGCCAAAGCCGTGGGGGTCAACTTCATCGGCGGCTACGGCGCGCTGGTGCACAAGGGCTTTTCCGCCGGGGACCGGCGGCTGATCGAGAGCATCCCGCGCGCGCTGGCCGAAACCGACCTTGTGTGTTCGAGCATCAACGTCGGTTCGACCAAATCGGGCATCAATATGGACGCCGTGGCCCTGATGGGCCGCGTGATCCGCGAGACGGCCGAGCGCACCAAAGACAACATGTGCATGGGCGACGCCAAGCTGGTCGTGTTCTGCAACGCGCCGGAGGATAACCCCTTCATGGCCGGGGCGTTCCACGGCCCCGGCGAACCGGACTGCGAGCTGCATGTGGGCGTTTCCGGCCCCGGCGCGGTGCGCGCCGCGCTGGCCAAGCTGCCCAAGGACGCGCCGATGGACGAAGTGGCCGAACTGGTCAAGCGCACGGCGTTCAAGATCACGCGGCTGGGCCAGCTGGTGGCCAACCTGGCCAGCGAGCGCCTGGGCGTGCCGGCCGGCATCATCGACCTTTCGCTCGCCCCCACCCCGGCCATTGGCGACAGCGTCGCCAACATCCTGGAAGAGATGGGTCTGGAAAGCTGCGGCTGCTGCGGCACCACGGCCTGCCTGGCGCTGCTCAACGACGCGGTCAAAAAGGGCGGCGTCATGGCCTCCAACCATGTGGGCGGCCTTTCGGGCGCGTTCATCCCGGTTTCGGAGGACGACGGCATGATCAAAGCCGCCGAGTGCGGCAGCCTGAGCCTTGAAAAGCTGGAGGCGATGACCGCAGTCTGCTCGGTCGGCATCGATATGGTCGTCATCCCCGGCGACACCCCGGCCGAAGTCATCAGCGCGCTGATTGCAGACGAGGCGGCCATCGGCATGGTGAACAGCAAAACCACCGCCGTGCGCGTGATCCCGGCCATCGGCCACGAGGCGGGCGATGTGCTCGACTTCGGCGGGCTGCTGGGCCACGCGCCGATCATGCCAATCAGCAAGTTCAGCCCCGCGGTCATGATCCGCCGCGGCGGGCGCATCCCCGCCCCGATGCAGGCGCTGAAAAACTGAGGAAGGCCAGGTGAAAAGTTCCGATGAGCAATGTCGTAGACCAGAGCCGCTGGGATGACAGTTACCAGCATTACCAGTTCCACAGTCAGGAGAACGCCCTGCTGACCCATGAGATCTGCCGCACACTGCAGGCGGTCGGAGCCGTACCCCGGGGCCGTTGCTTTGAAGTCGGGTGTTATCCATGCGGCTTCCTGGCTGCATTAGGCAAAACCTATGATCTTGAGATCAACGGTGTAGATATCACGAGCGTTCCATTTGAGCCGCTGTATGCCTGGCTGGATAGCCAAAACGTGCGCCGCGGTGAGATCCTGCGTGGAGACGCCTTTGCCGTCATAGATCAGCTTGCCTCCAAAGGCCAGTCCTACGATCTTGTCTATTCGCTCGGCTTCATCGAACATTTTAACAATTTTCTAGAAGTAATCGACACCCATGACAAAATCGTGGTGCCGGGTGGTTTACTGCTCATTGCTACGCCCAACTTCCGCGGCTGGCTGCAGCACTTCCTCCACAATTGGCTGGATCGGAAAAACCTCGAGGGACATGTGCTTCCTTCGATGGACCCCGCGTTATGGGCCCGCCACCTGGCAAACCGCTATGACGTGCTGTTTGCCGGGCATGTGGGCGGTTTTGATTTTTGGGATGAGCCTCAGCAGCGCACACCGTTGCAGAAACTGGCGCTGAAGGTAGTAGACAAAACAAGTGGGAAGCTAACCACCCTGCCCAGTCACCCGAGCT
>MHCFR05601__coassemble_684_pt1 | contig 59850 bp, 45 predicted proteins | sample MHCFR05601__metabat2_high_PE_011 | metagenome-assembled genome bin MHCFR05601 | reverse complement strand
CCCATCCCCACCCCGAAGGACGACGAAGTCCTCGTCAAGCTCGAGTATGTTGGCATCTGCGGCAGCGACATGCACTACTACGAGAGCGGCGCGATTGGCGATTTCATCGTCAAGCCCCCGTTCGTTCTGGGCCATGAGCCCGGCGGCGTCGTGGTCGAAGTCGGCAAGAACGTGCACCACCTGAAGGTGGGCGACCGTGTCGCGCTGGAGCCCGGCAAGACCTGCGGCCACTGCGAGTACTGCCGCGAGGGCAAGTACAACCTGTGCCCCGACGTCGTGTTCTTTGCCACCCCGCCGGTGGACGGCGTGTTCCAGGAGTATGTCGCGCATGAGGCCGACCTGTGCTTCAAGCTGCCCGACAATGTCTCCACGCTGGAAGGCGCGCTGATCGAGCCTTTGGCCGTCGGTTTCCACGCGGCCAACCAGGGCGGCGCGCACATCGGCCAGACCGCCGTGGTCATGGGTTCGGGCTGCATCGGCCTCGTTTCGATGATGGCGCTGAAGGCGGAGGGCGTCTCCCGCGTCTACGTCGTCGACATCATGCAGAAGCGTCTGGACAAGGCGATGGAGCTCGGCGCGGACGGCGTCATCAACAGCAAGGAAGAGGACGCCGTCCAGAAGATCATGGAACTGACCGGCGGCATGGGCTGCGACCTGGTCATTGAGACCGCGGGCACCGAGATCACGACCCGCCAGGCCATCGGCATGACCAAGAAGGGCGCGACCATCGTGCTGGTCGGCTATTCCCGCACCGGCGAGCTGACGCTGCCCATCAGCGCCGCGCTGGACAAGGAGCTGACCTTCAAGACGGTGTTCCGTTACCGCCACATCTACCCGATGGCCATCGACGCGGTGGCCTCCGGCAAGGTCAACCTCAAGGGCATCGTGACCAACATCTTCCCGTTTGACGACATGCAGACCGCGATGGATGAGAGCATCCACGACAAGGCCAACATCGTCAAGGCGGTCGTCAAGATCATCAAAGACTGATTTTCTCCGTTCAAACGACTCCTTTCCGTACAGCAGAACAGCCTCTCCCATAAACGGGAGAGGCTGTTTTGCTGCGGCGCCTACCTTATTATAATATAAGTGTAACCGAAATGTAATTTTTGTCCTTTTTTTATCCGCGCCTCGGCGCTCACACCGCAGGGCCGCGCCAGCTTTCGCGCGGGCCAAGGTAAGAACCGGGCAGCGCGCGGTCCGCAGGCCACAGCACAACGCGCTCGAGCACGATGGCCGGGCTCATGCCGTAAAAACGCAGGCGGTTCTCCCCCGCGCGGCAGACGACGTCGGCTTCGGCCAGCTTGATGCTGTCGATGGATTCCCGCCGCCACTGGTCGCTGCCGAAAAACGGGCGGTCCTCCAGCACCGTATCCTGCACGACGGTCTCGCCCCCATTGAGCGAGAAACCGATGTACTGGTGCGGTTCGTATGTGACCGGCGTGGAGGGCGCCAGGTAAAACCGCAGGCGGTAAGCCCCGGCCTGCGCGGCGATAAAGCGGTACTCGACCCAGGGGCGCATGCTTTCGTGCAGGAAATCGGCCGTCGATGGGTAGACCTTAACGGCCGCCCCGGTCTTGCCGTAGGGGGCCAGCACCGCAAACGCGCCCGCGTCCACTGCGTGGGCGGCGGCGTAGTGGTCCGCCTCCATCGCAATGTAGTCGTCCCGCTCCAGGAAGACCCCGGCCGGGACGGCGGCGGGCGGTTCGGCCGCCACGCGCACCTCGGCGTCGCCATAGCCGACGTTGTACACACGGAAACGGCCTTCACTGCGCGCGCTCAGCTGTGTTTTGTCCACCGTGAGGGTGACGCGCGCCGTCCCGCCCGTGACGCCCCCGCACGCGGAGAAGCGCAGCCAGGGGCAGTCGGTCTCGATGCGCCAGGTCAGCGGGCGGGCGCTGCCGCAGGCGATGTCAAAGTCGATCGTGTCCACATCAGGGCGCAGAGCGTCCTCCCACAGCGGCACGGGGTCGCGCCAGTGGCTGCCGGTGAGGTAGCCGGTCTCCCCCGCCCTGGCCAGGATCATGCGCGGCTTGGCAGCCGGGTGGATGTAGCGGCGCACAGGGTACTCGTTATCGTCTTCGTTCCAGCGCGTGAAGCCGATGTGCTCCGACAGGCCGAAGCCGTAGTACATGCCTTTGTCTACGGTGTGGTATTCCTCCGTCAGCAGGGTGTCGCGGTCCAGGCAGACGCCGATCGCATCGGCCAGGCGGTTGGCCTCCACGCGGTTCTGCCGCGCGTACAGTTCGTTGCGCCCGGCCAGCAGCCACATTTTGGCAAGGTTGGCCGTGGCGCAGGCCGGGTAGCCAACCAGCCCGACAAAAGCCCCCAGCGCAGTGTCCGGGCAGCGGGCGCGCAGCGCGTCGCAGTCGTTTTCGATACGCTCGCACAGCGTCAGGGCGTCCTCCGCCTCGCCAAAATGGACCGGGTGGTAGGTATCCGCGTGCATGGATTCGTGCTTGCAGCGCTCCAGCAGCAGCGTATAGTCCCACTCGACGCGCGCAAGGCGGTCAAGGTCCTGCGGCGCAAAGACCGGCGCAAACTGCGTTTCCAGCCATTGGCGCAGGTAGGTTTGGGTGACGGCGGCGTCGCGGCCGCCCCAGCGGTCAACGTCATAGGCAAGGTCCAGGAAGTACGACAGGCCCAGCTCCTGGGTACCGATGTCGCCGATGTTGGTGATCCAGATCTCGCGCACGCCGTAGTCGTAGGCCATCGTCATCTGCTCCCACAGGCGGGGCAGGTAGGTCGAGCCGATCCACTCGAAGGACTGCGCGCCGCCGTGCATGTCCTGGTGGTAATACATGCCGAAGCCGCCGTTGTGGGCGCGCATGGCCGCGGTGGGCAGCGTGCGGGTGTAGCCGCGGTTGTTGTCCGACAGCATCAGCGTGACGCCGTCGAGCTCGGGGTCGCCCAGCAGGCCGGGGACTTCGTCTGTGCCGTACAGGAAGCCTTCGACCTCGGTGAACAGCACAAGCTGGCGCGGCACGCGCGCAAGGTCGGGGTTGACCTCCTCGCGGATGAGGCGGTTCTGCGTTTTGAGGATGCGGCGCAAAAGCTCGATGTTCTCGCGCAGGTCGGAATCGCGGCCAAGCAGCGGGGTGTCGCGTTCGCCGCGCATGCCCAGCGTGATGACGTTTTCAAAGCGGCCGTTGCGGCGCAGCCCGTCGCGCCAGAAGCGGGTGATCCCTTCGGGGTTGGCCGCAAAGTCCCAGGCGTCGCCGTAGGGCGAGCCCGGGCCGCGCACGCCGGTGTATTCCTCGCCGCTGCGCATGCAGGGTTCGTGGTGGGAGGTGGACATGACGACGCCGAGCTCGTCGGCCAGCTCGGCGCTTTGCAGGCCGGGGCCGTCCAGGCTGAAATTGGTGGACCACATCGCGGGCCAGAAATAGTTGCCCTTGAGACGCAGCAGCAGCTCGAACACCTGCGCATAGCAGGCGGCGTTGACGCCGCCGAAGTGGGTGCGCGCCCAGGTGCCGAACGCAGGCCATTCATCGTTGATGAAAAAGCCGCGGTAGCGCACGGACGGCTCTTTGGAGAGCATCTCGTCAGCCTCGGTCAGCGTGACTGTATCCCGGCGGCGGGGCCAGACATGGTTCCAGTGCACGAGCGGCGAGACGCCGATGCGCTCGGACAGGTGGAACAGGCCGTAGATCGTGCCGCGCTTGTCGCTGCCCGCAATGACCAGCGCACGGCGGATGCCGGGCAGCGGGTCCTCGACGAGGGCGAAGAGGTAGACCTCCCATTTCCCGCGCACGCCGTCCAGCGCGATCTTGCCGCTTTGCTCCAGCGCATCCAGCATGGCGCTGCGGCCAACGGTGCCATAGAGCACGGCGGCCCCGGCCGCATCGCCGGGCGCGGCGTCGGCCGGGCGGGTCCCGGTGACAAGGCGGATATCCTCCTGCACCATGCCCGCCACACGCCGCACGCCGGGCCAGGCGGTCTCCTCATGGAAAAAGCACAGGCCGGGGCCGATGGTCAGTTGTTTCATTCTGCGTTCCTCCGCTTTTTATTTGGCCGTGACCTGCGCCGGGCGGGCGGGCAGGGCGGCGCTGTTGTACAGGTTGATGCAGTACCAGCCGCCGCGGCCGAGCTCGGCCGTGATTTTGCCTTTGTGCAGCGCGGCCCCGCGCAGCGTGACCGTGTCGCCGTCCGCTTCGGCCGTGAGGGCGGCGGTATCGACCGGCGCGCCGTCCAGCGTCAGCGTCAGGCCGTCCAGGCGGCGAGGGTCCTCCGGCGTGCCGGTGGGCAGGCAGCCGGCCAGATACAGCCCTTCGCCCGCATTGGCAAAGCGCAGCGTCAGCGTGCCTTCGCCGGGTTCGGCGGCGGCCAGCGTCGGCGCTTCGCAGAGGATATCCTCGCCATAGACGCGGCGGCGCGCCTGCAGGGCCAGCCGCTGGCCGACCGGCTTTTTCTTTTTGGGGTGGATGTCGTGCTGCATGCCGACATCCGTAATGACAGCCATACCGGTACCGGGCACCGTATCGGCCGCATGCTGCTGGGCCTGGCGGATCAGCGCATAGCGCGTGCCGTCGCAGTTCTGCCAGCGGCCGAACGGGGCCAGCTGCACGAACAGGAAGGGCAGGTCTTCGCCCCACAGGCGGCGGTAGCCGCGGATCAGCGCCGGGAACAGCGTCTTGTACAGCTGGTTGTAGCGGTCGCCGTCCGACTCGCCCTGATAGTACAAAATGCCGTGCAGCGCGTAGGGCGCGACGCAGCAGAGCATGCTCTCGTACAGCGCGCCGGGGCGCTTCTCGCTCTTGGGCCCGGGGACCGGGATCGGTTCCAGCGGGGTGTTCGGGTCGGTGGGTTCAAAGCCGCCGCGCATCATCGCGTCGTAGCCCTCGTCGTCCAGCGGGGCGATGCGCCAGTTGGCGGGGTTGGCGCGGAACTCGGCCTCGTAGGCGTCCCGGTCAAGGGTTTCCAGGGCGGCGCGGTATTCGTCCAGATAGATCCGGCCGCCGCCTTCCATCAGCGATTCCTCGCTCATCCAGGTGCAGGCGGGCGTGCCGCTCCAGTTGCAGCCGACGATGGCCACCGGGACGCCGTACCGCGCGCGGATCTCCTTGGCAAAATAGTAGCCCACGGCGCTGAACCAGCGCAGCTGGTCGGGCGCGGCTTTGCGCCAGCGGCCGTGCTGGGCAAGGTAGTCGGCTTCCGCCAGCTGGCCGGGGTAGGCGACCTTGGGGTAGTCAAAAAAGCGCAGTGCGTCGTCGGCGCAGGCGGGCGTTTCTTCGGCGCTGTCGGCGTCGTATTCCATGTAAAACTCCATGTTGGACTGCCCGGCCGCCAGCCAGACGTCGCCCACCTGCACGTCGGTGTATTCGAGGCAGGCGGCGCCGCTGCGCAGCGTCAGCGTCTCGGCAAACGAAACCGACAGCGGGCCCACCTCCAGCCGCCAGCGGCCGTCGGCCCCGGCGCGGGTGCGGGCGGTTTTGTTCTGTATGGCCGCCGTGACTTCGGCATACGGTTCGGCCGTGCCCCAGATGGGCACGCGCTTGCCGCGCTGCAGGGTCATTCCGGTTTGAAACAGCAAAGCGGGTTTGAACATCGTTTTTGCCTTCCTTTCTATCGCAACAGGGGCTGCGCCGCCCGGCGGGCGGCCGCGCTTTTGGTCGTTCGGTACTTTTAAAATATCCCGCCTGCCGCCATCTGTCAAGCGGGCCCCGGGGCGTTTTGCCCCGGTATGGCGGCGGGCGGATATGTTTATTTGGTAAAACTTGAAAAAAATGTCCCCGTATTTCGTTTATTCAGTCAACATTGACCAAATAGGTCTGGCACTACCGGATGCTGTTTTGCTACGGTGTATCTAAAAAGCCAAGGACCGCGGCCCGCCTTGGCGGCCGCCGGTTGCCTTTTGAGGTGCGCCATGAAAAAGAAACAGGAGAAATTTCATCTGGTCGTGTTCGGCCGCCGGGTCCGCCGGCTGCGCCAGGCACAGGGGCTGACGCAGGAGCAACTGGCCGAGCGCATGGACTGCTCGCTGACCTACATCAGCAAGCTGGAAAACGGCAGGGCCAGCTGCAGCATGGACCGGCTGTTTGAGCTGGCCGATGTGCTCGGGTGCGACGCCGGGCTGCTTTTGACCGGCGCGAACTGCGGCGGGGCGGAGTATCTGCAGGCGGAATTTGCCGAGATGTTCGCACAGCTGCCCCGGCGCGACAAGGAAACGGTCTGGCTGCTGATGCGGGCGATGCTGGAGCGCAGCGGGGAGGAGCACGCCGAATATGCCATTCCGTGACTGTGCCGCCGACGAGGAACATCTGACCTGCTTTTTCCAGCATGCGGCGCTGCCGCTGTACAAATACGCGCTGCACCTGACGCGGAGCGTTTCCCTGGCCGAGGACGCCGTGCAGGCCACCTTCACCCAGCTGGTGCAGTATTACGACCGGGTGCGCGGCTTTGACGAAGGGCGGCTGCTCGCCTATGCCAAAAAGGTACTGGTGCACCAGTGCGGGCTGCTGATCAAGCGGCAGAACATGGTCGTGCTGCTGGAGGAGGTCAGCCCGCGCGCCGCGCCGCAGGAGCCGGTGGTCGATTTTGTGGAGCGGCAGGCCACCCGCGCGGAGCTTTTGTATTGCATCGAGCGGCTCAAACCGCGCTACCGGCGCATTTTACATATGAAATATTTCGAGAACCTGTCCAGCGAGCAGATCGGGCGGGAGCTGGGGCTGCCCGCCAACCAGGCGCGGGTACTGCTCACACGCGCCCGCGGCGAGCTCAAACGGATCTACCAGCGGGAGATCCTGCACGAGGACGGCGCAAAGGAGGGCCGGAGCCATGAGTGAAAAAGAGCGCGAGCAAAACGAAAAGAGCCTGCGCGAATACCTGAACCGCAAGGCGGAGGAGCAGTTTTTCCGCATGGCGGCGGAGGAGATCGACGCGGAGGAAGACCGGCTGTTTGCGCAGGCGCAGGAACTGCCCGACCCCGACGGCGAAACGATGGCGCGGCTGGAAGCAGGCCTGCAAACGGCGATGAGGAAAGCCCGGCGGCGCGCGCAGCGGCGCCGGTGGCTGCACGGGCTGGGCCGGGTGGCCGCCGGGGTGGCGATCGTGAGCGGCGGGCTGTTTGCCGGGGCGTACCTGACTGTGGATGCAACGAGAAACGCAGTGAACAACTTTGTGCTGGAGGCGTTTGACGGGTATGCGCAGATGGAGACGGAGGAAAGCGTGGAGCTGAGCGGACCGACGATGCCGGATGGCTGGGATGGACCGTTTTCGGTGATGTGGGTTCCAGAAAGATTTGAAACCGTCAGCGGATTGTCTTTTTCGGAATCTTGGCATCTTTTTTATGACGATATGGAAAGCAATTTAGACATGGTCATTACCATTTGGCACACCACAAATATGCCTCTAATAAATACCGACGATGCCTCAGTGATAGAAACCGACGTCATTCAAAATTCCACTGCCACCATTTATTACGATCCGACCGACGGCACCTACATGACACTTTGGACCCACAATGATTACAGCGTACAAATAGATGGAACCGCTTCCCCCGAGGAAGCCAAAAAAATTTTGAAAAATTTCGTATTTTAGTGTTGCGTTTTTCTGTTTTGGGTGCTCTTAGATATTGGTTCGATACTATTGCAACCAAATCTAGAAAGGATGTATCCAATGAAAAAAGCATTATCCGTATTTCTTTGCCTCGCCATGGCCTGCCTTTTTACGGTCACGCCGCTTGCCGCAAACGAAACCGGCACGAACCAGACGCCCTACATTGAAGCAAGGTTCACCGATTTTTCGAATATCAACATCTACCTCGGCAAGGACGATTTTGGCTTTCTTCATGTTGAAGGGAGCGCTGCCACAGCCAGCAGCGAAAATTATGTCAAGGTCACCATCACGTTGGAGAAGTACATGACGGAAGGTTTTGAGCCCATGGGTGACAATTTCGTCTGGACCGCCGAAGGGTATTTTGGCGCTGGCACACAGGCCACCCGCAGCGTTTCCCGCGGCAGCTATCGCGCGCGTATTGATGCCGAGTGCTGGAGAGACGGCGTTCTGCAAGAGTCGCTCACTTTCAACAGCAACATCGTGAACGTGGCGTAAGAGAGCTTCAGCACATATGAAACGAAAAAATACCACCTTCCCCTCCCCCGGGCCTTCACGCATTCGGTCCGGCTGTTGGGGCGGTATACGGGGGAGGTGAATTTTGAACGATGGTTCTGTACCTGGCCATAAAACAGCGGTTGTATCACGCCGATATCGGCAGCTATACGGCCTACGGGCTGGCGGCCTGGGAGATCCCGCCGCTGCGCCGGAAGCCGGCCGTGTTCATCCCTGACGTTACGACCGACCGCCGCGAGGCCCGCCGCTTGGCACGGCTGTGTACTGTGGGCCAGCTTGACCCAAACCAGCTTTGCGATGTGGTGGAGGACGCCATTTCGTAAACGTTCGTAGTTGACCGCTGTCTGGCCTGGCGCGCAAACCGCCGGGCGGACCGGCCCCGTCCCTCCCGCAGCCCTTGCGGGCATGTATTTCTTGTGTATCGAACCACGGCCCCGCCACATGGCGGGGCCGTTTTTTCGTGTTTGGGAAATTCATTTTTGCGCGCCCGCGGTTGGCAGCGGGGCTTGCGGCGGCGCGAACATCCCGGTTTTGAATCGCCGCGGTGCGGCGGGCGTGAACGCCCGCCCTACGGTGCCGGGCAAACCCCGTGGCCAACCGCAAACCCGCATTGACGCAAGGTTCCACGGGTGGGATGAATCCCACCCCTACGAATAAGGGCGGAGCCCGCGGCCAACCGCGAGCCCTGCCACACCGCAACCCCTGTAGGGGCCGATTCCATATCGGCCCGGTTTGCGGCGGCGCGGGGCTCCGCGGGCGGATATGGAATCCGCCCCTACGACGACGGCAAGGGCCTGCGACCAAACGGGAAGCCGCAACTCCTGCGTTAGCACAACTCCTGTAGGGGACGATGCTTGCATCGTCCCGGGGGCCTTACGGCAGAGCAGGGTTTGCGGGAGGGGCATGTCCCTCCCCTACAAGCCATGGCAAGCGCCCGGCCAAACGGGGCGGCCGCGGCCAACCGGGCGAACGTAGGGCGGGATGCCCTCATCCCGCCGGGTTTGCGGTGGCGCGGGGCTTGCGGGAGGGGTCATGCGCTGTTTTCGGAGCGTTCGCAGTAGACGACATAGCGCTGCGCGTTGCTGCCCAGCGGGTGGCAGGTGACAAGCGTAAGCAGGTCGCGCCCTTCTTGGATCAGCAGGGCCTCGATGTCGGTGGGGTCGATGATCCGCGTCTCGGCCACGGTATAGGTCAGCGTTTCGCGGAAATTTTCGATGTATACGGCGTCACCCGGGGCGAGCTTTTCCACTTGCCGCAGCATGGGGGCTTTGTAATAGCCGCGGTGGGCGGCCAGCACGCAGTTGGTGTTTTCCCCGCCGATGGGGTAGGAAGTCTGCGTCAGGTGGGCTGCGCCCTGTTTCAGGTTTTCTTCGTTCGCGCCCAGCAGCACCGGCAGTTCGAGGTCAATGGCCGGGATGCGCAAAAAGCCGATCACATCATCCGCCAGGCCGTAATCCGCCAGCGAGACCGCGGGCTGCTCATAAGCAAAGGGGTCTGTCAGGCCAGACTGGCGGGTGGCGAACAGTTCTTCGTTGCGGCGCTGCAGCTCGCGGTACAAAGCTTCGAGCGGGTCTGCAGCGTCCCCGGCCGCCCCGGGCGCGGGCGCGGCGGCAAAGCGGTCGTGCAGGGCCGCCACGCCGCGGGCGTACCGCCATGCGGTCCAGCGCGGATACAGCAGCAGCGCCGCCCCGGCTGCCAGCAGCAGCACGGCCAGCAGCAACAGCGCTTTGGGTCTGCGTTTAGGCATGCGCGCCGCCCCCTTTCCGCGTTTTCCCGGCTGCGCGGCGACGGTGCAGCACAGCCCACAGCAGCAGGGCCAGCAAAACCGCCAGCAGCACCAGCAGCCCGGCCAGGATGCCAAGGAAAAAGTAACGTGTTGTTGTTTCGCCGCCCAACAGGTGCGCCGCCGCGGGCGCGGCGGCCTGCGCCTGCCCCGGGGTATAGGGCACACGGACGCCGCGCACCAGCAGGCGGTGTGTGTTGATGCCGTAGGGCGTGCAGGTCACAAGCGTGACGTAGTCCTCGCCGGGCACCGCGACAAGCTGCTCGAGTTCGTCCGGTTCCACGGTGGCGATCTGGTCCACCTGATAGGCCAGCGTTTTGTCCAACACATGGATGTAGAACTCGTCCCCGACCGCCAGCTCGTCCAGGCGGGTGAACAGCTCGGCGCTGGGCAGGCCGCGGTGGCCGGTGAGCACGGCATGGCGGTATTTGCCGCCGATGGGCAGCGAGGTCGACTCGATATGGCCGACGCCTTTTTGCAGGACCTCCTCGCCGGTGCCGTGGTAGATGGGCAGGTCAACGCCGATCTTGGGGATGGTGATGCGGCCCATCACGCCGTCCACATTCAGGACCTGTTCGTAATTTTCGGGCAGGGCGTAGCCGCTGCCGGGCACAAAGGGGTCATGCACGGGGTCCCCGGCAAGGTTTTCGTTGTATTCTTCGGCCAGGGCCCACTGTTCGGCCAGGGCGGCCTCGTCCTCGGCTTCAACGGCGGCCTGGTAGGTTTGCACAACGCGGGCCTGGTTTTTCTGCGCCAGCCAGCTGCTGATGAGCGGGTAGGCAAACACGGCCGCGCCCGCCAGAAACAGTACGACAGCGGCGGCAAACGGGGCCTTTGATCTGCGGGGCATGGCGGTTCCTTTCGCACAAAAGGCCGGGGCGGCGCGCCCCGGCCAAAGATGGTCGTTCAGGGTCATGCGGGCACGGCCCGCGGGGTTCAGGGGCGGCTCAACGGGAGGTGCGGCGGCGCAGGAACAGCACCAGCACGACCAGACCCGCGCCCATCAGCAGCACACCGCCCGCCGTGAACAGCACAGTGCCCATGCCGCCGGTGGTGGGGAGGGTGAAGCCTTTGGTGTTTTTGATAGTCTGCTTGACGTAACCGCCGGTTTCGTTCTCTATTCCATTTTCTGTAAATTCCACCTTGCCGTTGGGGATAGAATTATTTTCGCTACCAATAGTTTTTTCGTCAGAAATAGTAATTTTAAACGTCTGCGCAGGTTTGACATAGCTGTCCGGGGCTTTGGTCTCGGTAAGGATGTAGGTGCCGACATCAAGGCCGGAAATTTTGAGAACACCTTTCATTGTACCCGCATTATCACCGCCGACGACAAGTTTGGTATTTGCGGAAGTTTCACCACTTTTTGCCCGGCGGTAGGTTCCGCTATCCGTTCCAATTTCAACAAACGTCAGCTCGCTGCCGGTTGCTTTGCCATCATCGTCAACTTCTTGCAGCGTAAATTCTGCACCGGTAAGACGGTTAGCCGGTTGTGCATCATCCGTTTTGGTAATCTCCATACCGTAGGTGAAAACCGTAGCGGTGTCTTGCGCCATTTCCCAAGTATTGGTGCTTCCAGCTGCTGTACCATATGGGTTATTGTTGTAGTCAAGGTAGGCGGTGTTTTCGTTGCCGGTGGAAGTGCCATTGCCATCACCAAGGCTATCGCCGTACACTTTGATGTTCTCATTGGCGGTGGCTGTGTAGACCACCTTGATTTTGCGGTACTGAGAGGTTTTGTAAAGACCTGTCACATTAGTAAACGTAACGGTGAAATCAACCGCCGTATCATCCGTTCCAGTCGGGCGCTGCGCATTTGTAGTAACAAGCCTATAGTCCGTCGGAGCTGTCAATTTGGTTTCGGTTTCATCCTCTTTAACGCCGTATACTTCGATTCTCTGTCCCAGCGTCATGCCATCGGGCAGAGTATCACTGATCTGGTAACCTTTATTGATGGCATTTTCGGGAAATTCGGGCAGATCGGCAATCAGCTGATAGGTAACGGTATTGCCAATGGCAACCTGTGCGGTTTCGCCCCAAACGGGAGTAACGTCAGTGGTAATTGTGCCGTCGTAGACCTGTTTGGTCAGGGTCGGGTCGCTGAACTTCAGCTCAACCACCGCATCGGACAACACCCATTCGGAAGTTTCCCCTGTACCGGTAGCTTCCTTCCACACCGGCACAAGGTTGACCGCAGAAGGGCGGTAGACCTTCATGCCGCCTTCAATCAGCACAAGGTAGTTGCCCATTGCAAGGCCATCAATCGTGCAGGAGGTAGATGTTTGTTCTTCTTGCACAGTCGCCGTCTCGGATTCAGTCGCATTGAAGCTTGTAATCTGTCCGCCGCGGATTGCCGCCGCAAGCGCATCATAGAAACCGGCGATTTCAGCACTTTTCGTGTTCTGAGCGCTATCGCCGCCACTGGGAGCCGAAAATTCACTTGTTACCGAATTATCCTCTGTCTTAATATAATTTTTGTAACTCTCATTTGTTTTCAGCCAACTCGCAACCGGCTCAACCCATGTATACACCGGTTCGACCGGCTGCTGGTTGGTCGCATCAAATTTCACCGTCATCAGCTGGTATACATTGACGGTAACAGTTACGTTCTCGGGCTCTTGAATATTGGAAACCGTGATTTTACCAGTTTGATTCACATCAATATTTAACGGCTTCGTCTCCTCTTCCACCGCACCGGCGGGCAGGGCCAGGCAGAGGGTCAGGGCGAAGGCGAGGAGCAGCGACGCCAGTTTGTGCAGTTTTGTTTTCATGGTGATCATTCTTCCTCCTTTTTTCTTGTGCCTTTTTGTTTGTCTTTTCGTTTGTTTTTGCGGCCGGGGCGGTGCGGTTGGACGGCTGGCAGCAGCACGGCTGCGCCCATGAGCGCGGTGCCCAGCGCAGCGGCCAGGGGGACGCCCGGCCCGCCGGAGCTTGGCATTTGCATCGGCTTGCGGTTGGGCAGCAGCATGCCGTCCGCGGCTGTGGCAAACGCGGGCGCGCTGCCTATGGCCGTGATCTTGGGGGCCTGGCCGGCGGCCAGCGTGACCTGCCACTGCCCGGTGGGGCGGGCGTAACCTGCCGGGGCCTTTGTTTCCACCAGGCGGTAGACGCCCGCGGGCAGGCCGGCAAACTCCACCTTGCCGTCTTTTTGGCTTTCTCGGGTCTTTATCTGGTCGCCGGTTCCCCAGCAGGGGCCGGGGTCGGCGGGGTCCAGCAGGCCGGTGTGGGTGTGGCCGGTATCGGTGCACACCAGCGGGTAAAGGGAGAACTGCGCCCCGGGGAGCGCCGTGCTGCGGTCCTGCGCCGCCACTTTTTTGAAGGCGAAGGTCTGCGGCTTGCTGTTTTGGACCGTGACAATGACGGTCTGGCCCAGCTTATCCGCGCCGACCTCCACATCCACCGGCGCAAAGGGTTCTGCATAGGCCTGCGGCGGGTCTGTTTCGGTCAGGCGGTAGCGGCCGGGGCGCAGGCCGCTGAAAGTCAGCGTGCCGTCAGTGCCGGTCGTTTGCTGTTCGGGCGGTTCCCAAGCGGCATCCACAGCCCAGCCGCCGTCTGCGGTTTGGGTCAGGCGTTCGATTTTGAACGTGGCCCCCCGCAGGGGGCTGCCGGTCTCGGCGTCCTGCTTGACAAGCTGGATGGCCGCTGTTTTCAGCGCGTTTTCCACTGTCAGCACCGCCGCTTCGCCCAGGGTGACAGGCAGGCTGTAGGCGGGTTCGTAGGCGTCGGCTTCACCGCCCAGGGGCGCCCAGCTTCCGTCTGCCCGTTTTACCTGCACTTCCTGCAGGCGGTAATAGTACGGTTTGCTTGCGCCGTTCACTGTCGTCACAGAGGCAGGCAGCCGCGCGATGCTGTGCGTCCATTCGGGCGCGCTCAGGGTGATGTAAGAATCTCCTACGTTTTCTTCGACCTGCTGCCCGCTTTCATCAATGGTCTCCCATTTGACTGCGGCATTGGGCTGCTCCGGCTCATACTCGGTCGAGCGCTGCAGCCGCACGCGCACAGCAGTGGGGCGCAGACCGTTGAGGTCAGAGTTGTCCACCCAGGTTTTTTGCAGCGTCAGGCCGGTGGGGATGTTGGTGGCGCGGTAGATGATGGTGGGGGTGGTTCCGGCAGCGGTATCACCCCGGAGCTCGGTATACTCGACGCGGTAGCTGGCGAGTTCGTCTTCGCCAACGCCAAGTTCGACGATGCGGTATTCGTAGAGGATGGCGGCGTTTTGCCCGGTCCCCTGTGTGGGGAAGACTTGAATCTCGGTGGAAGTCGCCGCCCACTGGCCGTTTTCGTCCGGTGTTAGGGTAACGGCGGCTTCACCGTCGCCAACTTGTTTCCCAAAATAGTCCTCTGTCACGTTTTCCCATTTATCCGCGCTGCCCGCCACGCGGCGCTGCACCTGGATTTTGATCTCCTTGATGCCTTTGGGCGGGTCGCCGCCCTGCCACACCTTTTCGATCTTCATGATGAAGGGCTCATTTTTGTTTGTGAAGGTAAAGGACGGGGCTTCTTCGGCGGTGACGCCGCTGTTCAGGATATAGGCGTTGGTGTAATCATCTGTTGCTTCGTCAACGCCCTGCACCGTTGCGTTGGTCTGCGCTTCCGGCGCCGTTTTTACATCCAGCCTCACCAGCGTCGCGCCGTTGGCGGGGCGCTCGCGGATGATGTAGCGGGTACCCGCGGGCACGCCGGTCATCTTGTATTCGTCCCGGCCGCTTTTCGCGTCGGTCGTGATGGTGATGACCTGATGCACATAGCGGTCCCCGATGCCCTCCACCGTAGCCTGGGCGGGCAGGTATTGCTCCAGCCCGCGGCCGCCGATGTTGGTATAGTAGACATCGAAGGTATAGGTACCGACCGGGTAGCGCGCATCCGCCCCTTCGCCCACCTCCATGCTTGTATCCAGCTGCTTGACGATGGTAAAGCTGCCGGTGCGCATCTTGTTGTGGAAGACGACTTCCAGGTCAACGGGCAGGTTTTCGTTATTATCCGGCGAGAGGTAGCTGCGGTAGAGGAAGCCGAAGTTTTGCGTTTTCTCCTCTGCCAGATATTTTTCTAAGTCTTTCGCCTTTTCCGTGCGGCCGTCGTGCGGCTGGCTGCCATTCTGGTTTTCCAGCGGGTATTCGCCTTTGGTATAGCCCCAATCGGGGTTTTGGACATTGACAAGGTCGGGGCGGTCCGGCAGCAGTGTGTTGAAGCTGACCGGTTCGCCGTTTTCGCGGATGCTCCACGTTGTTTCAAACAGGGCCGGGTCCACGTTTTCCGACAGGCGGATGTAGCTGCCCACGCGGAATTTGTCTGTAAAGACGGCGGTCTGGCCGTTGCCCAGGCTGAAGCTGCCGTTTTGCACCACGCTGGCGACGCTTTCGGTCACAGCGCCGCCGCTGCGGGTCTGGCGCGTGTACCACGCGCCGTTGGCGGGCTGATAGCCCTTTTGGGTCCCGTCTTTGTTCAGCGAGCCGTAGTCCGAGATCTGGTCGTCCCCGACAGAGAAGCCGGTGGACAGAACGCGGTTCCACTCGGTGCCAAAATCAGCGGCGTAGATGCGGTAATGGCCCGTACCGTCCGTGCCGCTGCCGTTTTGCAGGCCCAGGCGCACGGCGGTCACGTTTGTGCGGTCAAAGTCCGGCTCGGCGGCCAGCAGGGCGTCCAGGTCCACACGCACGAGCGAGCGCACGTTGGGCAGGAACAGGTTGGCTTCGCCCAGGTAGCCCAGCGTGCGGACATAGCCGCCGCAGGTGTGCCCGCGACCGTCTTGCAGCTGGATATACAGCTCTGCGCCGCGGTTGTTGTCGGTGGCGTTGTAGAGCTCCAGTTCAAGGAAAACGTAATCGTCGGCTGCGCTTGAGTCGTCACCGTTCAAATTGACAGAACCGCCGGGCGGGGTCAGCGTCAGCAGGTTTTGTGTATCCGGCAGCTGGCCCTCTGTCCAGCCGTTGGGCTGGGTGACTTGCAGGTATTTTGCCTGCGTTTCATTGCCGGTTTCGACTGTGGCGTTGCCGTCATCTGGCGGCTTGACCGCGTTTGTTGTTGTTTCGGGGTCATAGAGCGTTCGGCTGCTGGTTTCTACATACCCGGCGGAGTTTTGCACCTCCAGCGGCTGGCCGGAGGTCGCCTGCGTATCCAGGAACATCTCAAAGCTGCCGAGGTTGTCCATCACCGCGCCGAAAACCTCCTGATTGACCGCGGAGGTATCGACCTCTTTTGTGACCTTGAGCAGGTTCTGCTGGGGGAAGTTGAAGGTGATGCGGAGGTTGGAGGCGTTCAAACCGCGCTCCATGTAAAACATGGTCAGGGTGTGTACCGTTTCTTCATCGCCCGTCAGCGTAAATGTTCCGTTGCCGTCCGCTGTTCCGTTGTTATTGTTTGCATCCAACGCACGATAAAGGTTCCATTTTTTGGTTTTAAAGTTGATCGTGCCGCGCACGGCGTCATGGATGCCGCCCATATCGAGCACGAGCTGGCCGTCAATGAATATCCAGCAGTCGTCGTCGCCGGAAAACTCGAAGGTAACTTCGCGCTCATTTCCGGCTGTGTCTGTGACGACGCCGCCCTCCGGCACGGTAAACTGCAGGTCCATGCGCTGGCCGAACATATAGTTCAGTCCGTTGCGGTCTACTGCATTAGTGCTATCGTTGCCATAGTCATCACCAGCTTCATGGAAAGGCATGTAGGACGGATTTATTTCGGCGCCGTGTTTCAGATAAAAAGCCTTTGTTTCATCCATGAAGTAGCTGCCGTCCGTATCCTGCTTGAGCGTGCGGCCCTCTTTCTGGCTGTCATACTCCCAGTAGCCGTTTTCGTTCAGCTCGAACGGGAAATAGATGTTGTTGTAAACATTCCCCAGCGTTATCTGCAATGGATTATCGCCGCGCAAAAATGTTTCGCTGAAATAGGGGGTCTCGTGCCCGTTCAGGGTCAGTTTGTCGCTGCCGCTCAGATGCTCATCGACAAGGCGGCGCCGTGAACCGCCGTTTTCCTCCCAGACATTGGCGTGGTGGGTGTTGTTGTAAAGTTCGCCGCCCATGCCATACAAAGCGTTGAAATGCTTGTATGTATCTTCCAGATAGTCCTTCCACCCGCCATCTGAACCGTTACCGTTCAGCATGGTCCCTGCGCCAAAGTAAAGCGGCTCACTTTTGTCGCTTGCACTATCCCCGTCCATTTCCTGGAAGTATTTGCTGATGGCCACATTAAGCAGGACGCTCTGTTTGTTATAATCGTAATTCTCTCGATTATCAGACGGGGCCTCGCTTATGCTTTTCCCGGAAAGTTCCCACAAAGAATAGTAGTCATATACTGTCGCGACACCATAGTAGACATTATCCTGCGTCTGGAATTCGCCTGCGGGGACGGTGGTACAAGTATCCCCAAGGTCGTAAATTTCCACCGCGGAACCCCATTGGCCGTCGATGTAGTTGGGATCGCCGAGCGCGACACTGTCATTGGCTGCATGATTTATGTTCGTACCATGCAGATACCGGTAGGCAAAGAAACAGGGATAACTGTATGTCTGGTCAATTTCCAGCGGCGGAGAAAACCAGTAGTAGCTATTATCTTCGGTTGCTGCATTCTGGTCAATCGAACAGCGGAACATCACATGGGTGTATTCTGCCGGAATTCCGCTGATGCCCCATACATTGGCAGGCGTTGTATAACCATCAATTTTCTCATTGACTGGCTCCATCTTCAGCCAACCGCGTGCCCAGTTTTCATCGCCTATGACTGCATCTATGACATGGTCTTTGGACCATTCCAGTTCACATGCCTCGGGCCCAGTCACCCAGACGTAGGTTCCGTCCGCATTTTTCTTGCCAAATACTACCTGTACCTTGCCAAACGCTGTGACCGCATTGTTGTAATAAACGCCGCGCGTTTCGCCTGCTTCGGGCTGGTCGGCCTTGTACACGCCCCAGACCTCGCCGACATCCTCCCACAGGTAATCCATCTGGATGGCGTCGCGGCCGCTACGCGGCACAAAGGTGAACAGGAAGGTACGCGTGCCCGCGTGGGTGCTGCCGGACGCGATGGTATAAGTCAGCGTGAAAACTGTGTTTTCGCTCAGCTGTTCGGCATCGGCAGGCATCTGGAAGAAATAGATCCCTTCCGTTTGGGTGGCGTAGGGGTGGTTTTGGACGTCTGCATCATACAGCTGTACGCCCTGCCCCGGCACATAGTTTGCCAGGTTTGTGGGCATACCGTCCCACGAAAGGAAGATATCGGTGATGTTTTGGAACGGCTGGTTGCCCTCCTGTTCGCTGAAATCGCGCGTGTCGATGTACAGCATCTTGCCGTGCAGGCTTTCGTCCGCGTTGGAGGGGTGCGCGTTCCAGTAGGAATCTTCGACCCTGCTGTTATAATAATAGGCGTCCATTGTGCCGGGCGCGTAGGTAAACCAACCGGGCGTGCCCCAGGTTCCAGGGATTTCGTGCTCTGCCTCCGGTTTGCCGCGGAAGCTGTAATGGCGGTTAAACTCATCCTTGCTGCCGCCCCGCCGGGTAAGGTCGAACGCGATCTCCTGGTAGAGATAGCCGCCGTTGTTGCCAGCGGCTTCCGGGGGCTTATCTGCGATTTTCGCCGGGAAAGGCGCAACATAGACACCCTCGCGCACTTCGTACATTGTGCGCGCCAGGAACTGGCCTTCTGCCAGCATATCGTCCATATCGCCGTGCGGTATCTGGACAAAGCGCGCCTCCACCGTAACGATGGGGTCGGCGTCGTCACCCTCAAGGGCGTGCAGGTCAACAAAATACACCTGGTCGCCGGGTTTGGGTTCGCCGGGGTCGCCAAGGGCAAGCGTCTGCACGGTATCGGCCGCCAGCGTGTTGACGGCTGGTTGGGCCGCCGGGTCGTAGCCGGGCGCAGGGCCCCAATAGCTGGGGTTTTCGCCGCTGTCATAATAAAACGCGCACAGCTCCCCTGCCGCAAAGGCGACGGCTTCGGCCTGTTCGCCGTCCAGCTGACCGTCCAGCCGCCAGACGCCGCCCAGCGGCGCGGCGGACCCTGCCGCAAAGAAAGCGACGCGGTAATAGTCGCCCTGCGGGACCGTGACCGTGAACAGGCCGCGGCCGGCGGCTTCCAGCGTGAGCTCGGCTTCAAGCACGCCCTCGCCGCCGGTGAACAGCGCATAGACGCCGTCCAGGGGGTCCGTCTTCCACTGCAGGTCCACAAAAATAAGCTGCTGTCCGGAATACGCCGAGGGCTCGCCTGTTTCAGCCGGCATGGTCTGCCCTTGCGGGAGCGGGGTGGTCGTCGGGGTTTGCCCCGGCACAGCGGCGGGAACCGGCGTAGCGGTAGGCGCCGTTGGCGAAGGCGTCGGCTCCGGCGAGGGGCTGGCCGTGGGGGTCGGCGTAGCGGAGGGCGTGGGTGCCGGTGTGGGGGAAGGCGTGGCTTCCTGTACGCCAAGCGCGCCCTCGGGCACTGTGCCCGGGGGCGTGGATGCTGTTGGTTCGGGTGTCGGTTCGGCCGTCTGGGCGGCCGGTGTGGGGGTGGGGGTTTGCTCCGCCAGGGCGGACCCGGCCGGGACCGAGAACGCCATGCCAAAGCACAGCAGCGCGGCAAGCGCGCGTTTGCCCCACCGCAGGGGGCGGGTGTTTTTCATCTGCCTGGGACCTTTCCCATTCCTTTTTATTTTATATAGGCATACGCACGCATGGATTCCAGCGCACAGGCGGCGCATATCTATACGAGCGGTGTTTAATGGTTTTTATTCCTGCCTTTATTTTTTGCAGGCGACATAAAAGAGCTCCTCGCAATCAGGAACTCTTGCAATCATTATTATACGCACGGATGAAAAATCTGTCAAGCGCCGCGCCCCCCGGCAGGCGCGCGGCGCAGGCCACGGAGCAGCCGTCCCGGGGGGCTTGCGGCGGCGTGAACGCCACGGTTTTAAATCGCCGCGGTGCGGCGGGCGTGAACGCCCGCCCTACGGTGCCGGGCAACCCCCGTGGCCAACCGAAAACCCGCGTTGCCGCAAGGTTCCGCGGGTGGGATGAATCCCACCCCTACGGCCAATGACAAGCCCAGAAACCACCCCGTAGGCCGCAACCCCTGCGTTAGCGCAACCTCTGTAGGGGACGATGCTTGCATCGTCACGGGGCCTCACGGCGAGGCGGGGTCTGCGGGAGGGCCATGGCCCTCCCCTACAAGCCATGGCAAACGCCCAACCAAACGGGGCGGCCGCGGCCCTCCGGGCGAACGTAGGGCGGGATGCCCTCATCCCGCCGGGCTTGCGGTGGGGCGAACGCCACGGTTTTGAATCGCCGCGGTGCGGTGGGCGTGAACGCCCGCCCTACGGTGCCGGACAAACCCCGCAGCCAACCGCAAACCCGCGTTGCCGCAAGGTTTTGCGGGTGGGATGAATCCCACCCCTACGGATAAGGGCGGAGCCTGCGGCCAACCTGGAAGCCACGACCTCACCGCGAGGGGACCTTTGTAGGGGACGATGCTTGCATCGTCCCGGGGGCCTCGCGGCGGGGCGGGGTTTACGGGAGGGCCATGGCCCTCCCCTACGAACCGCGGCAAACGCCCGGCTAAACGGGGCGGCCGCGGCCAACCGGGCGAACGTAGGGCGGGATGCCCTCATCCCGCCGGGCCTGCGGTGGCGCGGGGGTTCGCGGAAGGAGCATGCCCCTCCCCTACAAGCCATGGCAAACGCCCGGCCAGGCGGGACGTGGGAGCCGCCCCATCACTTTCCAAATAATAACACAGGCCCGGGGGCTCCAAAACACGGCAGAGCCCCCGGGCCTTTTGATGCAAAAGAAGCGGTTTGGTTGCGAAATAAGCGCGAAAAAATGCCGCGGGGCAGACAAAATAAAAATAGCACGTTGATATCTTTCGATTCAACGTGCTATTTTTGGTGCGCCGGAAGAGACTCGAACTCCCGACCTTCTGATTCGTAGTCAGACACTCTATCCAGCTGAGCTACCGGCGCAGGTCGCGGTGCATGTATTATAATAGCACCGGGGTGGGCGCGTGTCAAGGGTTTTGCAAAAAATATTTTGTTTTTTGCGCAGGCGCAGGCAGCGGGCAGCGGCTTTGCGCGCTGCAGCGCGCAAAGTGCACAGCGCGGGGAGCGCTGGGCGGCCGGGGCTAGCGGGCGGGGGCGTCCGGCGCGGGCGCGGCGGTTTCGGTCAGCAGCTGCGCGTCTTCTTCCGCCGGGTCGGATACTGCGTTACCTCCCCCCCATTTTTCATATCATCGCGCTTTTTGTGCGGGCGTTCCGGGCCGGGGTGCGGCGCGCGCAGGCTGTAGGCCAGCAGGTAGCCGTCGTGGGCCGGGCGGCGGTAAAATTCGGCGCGCACGCGTTCCATTGGGCTGGCGCCCTCGCAGGCGGGCGCTTCCAGCAGCAGCACAAAGCGGTTTTCGCTGTAGCGCGCGGCCACGTCGCTGCTGCGCAGCGTGCACAGCAGCACGTCCTCCATGACCTGCATGACCGCCGCGGTGCGCCCGGCGGCCGGGCGCGGCACCGGCGGCAGCAGGCTGGCCGTGACCAGCAGCAGCGGGGTGTCGCTGCGGGCGGCGGCGCGCATGCGCACGCGGCTGATGGCGCAGAAGGTATCGTAGCTGCACAGGTACGCCCCGCCGCCGTCGTCCTCCAGAATGCGCTGCTCGATGCGGTCAAGGTCGTTCTGCATGCCGGTCTGCGCCGCGCACAGGCGGCTGTATGCGGCAGCCAGCGCGCCGGGGGTGTGCGCCCCGACGTGCAGGCAGCCGGCCTGTTCGCCTGTGCGTGCGAGTTCTTCGGCCTCCTGCATGCGGCCCTGCGCCTGCAGCGCCAGGGCTCCTTCCAGGTACAGGCGTTCGTCGGCGGCGTCCTGCTGCAGGCCGCGGCGGCACAGCGCAGCCAGGGCGGCCGGGTCGCCCCGGTGCTTGCAGCGCTCGATCTGGTGGTACAGCGCCGCCTTATACTGCGCATACAGTTCGATCTGGCGGCGCTCGACCCAGGTCTCCCCGGCCGAATCCGGCAACAGGCGGCCGCGGTACAGCAACACGATGGCCTGCTCCATGCCGTCGCGCGCCACGCCCTCCGGCGCGGCGGCGGCCTGCGCGGCCAGGCGTTCGAGTTCATACACATCGACAAAGCAGGGCAGCGCCGGGTTCCAGCGGTAGCAGCCGCGGGTGGTCTCGAGCCAGCTGTCCAGCGCGCCGCCTTCCAGCGCCGCCAGGCGGCGCAGCCGGTGCATCACGGCGCGCAGCGAGGCTTCGGCGTTGGAGGCGTTCCCCCAGAACTGCGCGGCCAGTTCGGCGTGGGGCACCGCGCGGGCGCGGTTGAGCAGCAGATACTGCAATACCTGCTGCAGTTTGCGGGACTGTGCCATGCCCTGCAAGGCAGGGCGGCCGTCGATGCAGACGGAAAAGCCGCCCAGCATGCGGATCTCGATTTTTGGCTGCGGCATAAGCGCCTCCTGTCTCTCATTTCGGATTTATTTACACGTTTTATACAGTTTGTATAATATTTCTGCCGTTATTCGGCGGTATCGCGCCCCGGCGCGGCGTCCTGTGCGGTGAGCAGCCGCGGGCGGTTGGGGGTATCCAGCACCGTGCGGCGGGTGTACAGCGGCTGTTCGCTGCCCGCCCGGCTGACAGAGACTTCCACCGCCAGCGCGGTCACGCAGGTTTCGCCCGCCGCGCCGGGGGCCGTGCTCTGCACCGCAAAGCGCAGCGCCACCGCATCGCCCATATAAAACCCACCGGCAAAAGCGTCGGCGTAGCCATCGGCCACATAGCCGCCGGGGCCGTGGTAAACATAGCTGTCCCCCTGCCCCGGTTCGGAGACCGCCGCATAGTAGCGCCTGTGCAGCGTACCGGCCGCCTGTTCGGGCACGCTGCCGCCCTGCGGCAGCGCTGTCTGCGGCACAGCGCCCGCGTCCAGCAGCAGAAAATAGCCGCCCGGGGTGCCGAACTCCAGCGCGGCGCCGCTGCGCCCTTCCGGGTCAGCCGCCGGGGCGAACACCTGCCCGGCTTCCCCGGCTGTCTGCGCGGCGTCGGCCAGGCGCAGCGTGCCCCGGGCCTGCAAAAGATCGCCGCGCAGCTCTTCCACAATGGTATCGGCGAGCATCTGCGCGCGGGAAACGGCCTGGATGCGCGCATACTGCACGGCAAACGGGTGCACGAGCGCCGCCGCCAGCGCGCACAGCGCCCCGAGCAGCGCCAGGCAGACAAGCAGCTCGACCAGCGTTGCGCCGCCGCGGCGCTGCAAAACGGGCGGGCGGTTCACTGTGCGGGGACGGCGAAGCGGTGGAAGGTATAGCGCCTGTCCCCCTCCGCTTCTTCCGGGGCAGTGACCGTCTCGCGCCGGACATCCTCGACCGTGAAAGCCGCCGCCCCGTCCGGGCCCCGGAACACATACGCGGCGCTGCCGTCCGGCACAGCGGGCGGCGCGCCGGACGGCGGACGCAGCGCCGCGATGCAGGCATCGGCCGCGGCGCGGGTATCCGCCGCGCGCTGCTGCAGCGCTGCGGCCGTATGCAGCGACGCCGCAAACCCAGAAAGGAACAACAGCAGCAGCGCGAACGCCGTCAGAACTTCGACAAGCGTCTCCCCGCGGCGGCTGCGCAGGGCGGCGCGGCAGCGGTGCACCATGGTCAGCTTCCCCCTTTTTCAAGATTCACATACCGGCTGTCCGCCGCGGCGGCGGACGGTTCGCCATTGGCTTCGACCTGCCCGCGGTCCGGCAGGGTCTGCGCGGTCAGGGCAGGCGGGCCCAGCATCTGCGGGTCCGAAAGCGGATAGAATTCCAGCGTGCCCGCGCGGCGGCCATACACCTGCCCGGCGACCGTATACGCCACCCGGCACACCACGCGGCGCTCATACCGCTGCGTGTAGGAAAACGCCGCGCCGCTGACGGCGGCGTTCACCGTGACGGTGATCTCATAATCGGCCAGCTCGGCCGCCGTATGCTCGAAAGCGTCCATCTGCGCGGCCAGCTCCCCGGCGGAGAGCCCCGCGCCCAGGTCCCAGGCGGCCTGCGGCCCCCACGCCAGGAGGCGGCGCTGCAGCGTCACGCTGAGCTGGCCGTAAGGGTCGGCGGCGTCGCCGGGTTCTGCGGTGAAGGTATAGGCGGTATCGTCCGCATAAGGGCTTTGCAGGAAGCGGGTCGTGAGGAATTCGGCGATGCCGGTGGGCGTACCGGCGCAGAGGTCGGCGTCCAGCCGCTCCGAAAATGTGCGCGCGAGCTGGTACGCCTGTTCCTGCGGCAGCAGGCGGGCCGCCGAAGCCCCCAGCTGCCCGGCCGCCGCCAGCAGCACGGCCGCCAGCGCCAGCAGCGCCGCCCCCAGGCACAGCACCAGGGGCAGGGCCGCCCCGCGGCGGCTGCAAAGGCAGGCCCGCAGACGGCGCGTCATGCGGCGGCCTCCCCGCCCTGGTCCGGCGGCGCGGGCGTAGGCGACGGCGCAGGCGGCGCAGCGATATCCGCCGGGGTGGGCGCGGGCGTGGCCGTCGGCAGCGGGGAGGGTGCAGCTGTGGGCGTGGCGGCCGGGGACGGGGAAGGTTCCGCCGCCGGGGTCTGTGCCGGTCCGGGTGTGGGTGCGGGTGTCGGGGTTGGCTCGGCTGTGGGCGTTGGGGACGGCGCGGCCGTCGGCTGCGGCGTGGCCGCCCCGGGCGTGGGTTCCGGCGTGGCTGTGGGCAGCGGAGAAGGTTCAGGCGTCGGCTGCGGCGTCTCCGGTTCGGGCGGCGTTTCGGGCTGCTGCGCATAAAAGCGGCGCAGATCCCGGTCCCGGATATCGCCCGGCTGCACGCCGGGCTGGCCGTTGGTCTCGCCAAAGCGGAACAGGATCACGCCCGCCGTGCGGCCCGCCGCATCCACGATGCGCCCGTCCGGGGCGACCGCGTGCGTTGTGGAGCCGATGGCCCCGGCATCCGTACCTTCGGTGAGCAGCGCTGCAAAGTACGGTTCCGCCGCGGCGGCAGTATCCAGCGTTCCCAGAAACAGCGGCTGGCCGCCCTCCCCTGCCGCCGGGGCCGCGGCCCGGCTGGCGGCGCTTTCCGCCGTCGCGGCCGCACCGGGGGCTTCGCCCAGCGGCGGCAGCACCGCGCCCGGGGTCAGGTAGAAGTTTTCCTGTGCGTGCACGGCGTCTCCCTCCCACGGCCCGCAGGCGATGGGACTGCCGCCGGGCGCATCATACACGGCAAAGCAGCCGCTGATCCATAATTCGCCCCCGGCCGCGCACGGGCCGCAGACCCCGGCGGCGGCCGGGGCGTCCAGCACCGGGCTGTAGCTGCGGCAGCGCTCGATATACAGCGCAGGCGCGCCCGGTGCATCCAGGCGGCCGCAGATACCGCAGGCCAGCGCCCCGGCGCGCAGCGCGGGCGCGGCGTTGACACAGCCGCGGAGCGTGACCGTGGCACAGCTGGCCGCCGCGGCCTGCACGCGGCCAACGATGCCCGCGGCGTCGCCGTTTTCATGTGCGGCGGTGACAGCGCCGTAGTTCCGGCAGGAAAGGAGCCGGAGCGTCCCTTGCGCCGGGGCTTGCGCCGCGCCCGCCACGCCGCCCGCGGCCCCGGCTGCGCCGGTCACAGCGCCATAGTTGAAGCAGCGGGTCACGCCGCCGCCCTGCCAGACGCCGATGACGCCGCCCAAACTGCCGCCCTGCGGGGCGGCGGCCGGGGCAAAATTGACGCAGTTTTCGCACAGAGCGCCGTCCGCCTGGCTGCCCGCGATGCCGCCCGCCGTGCCCGCCGCACCGGCGCGCACAGCCGCGCAGTTGAGCAGGCCGCGCAGCGTGCCGCCCGCGTTCTCCCCCACGCAGCCGCCTGCCGGGGCGCTGCCGTCCGCGCTGCAAACAAGCCACGCCCCGCTGGCGCAGCCGGTCACTGTGCCGGTGGCGGCGTTGCGGCCGGTCAGCCCGCCCACGCAGCCGCTGCCGTACAGCACCGCCGTCAGTTCGTTGGCCGCGGCCGCCGTGGCGGGGGTCGCCACCGACGCCAGCGGGTCGCTGCCGCAGGCAAGGGCAAGTTCCTGCCGCGCCAGGGCTTCGCTCATCGCGTCTGCGCCCGCCTCGCCATCCTGCAGCCAGGCGGCGAACTGCGGCAGTTTTGCGAGGGGCGCCGCGCTGCCGCAGCCCTCGATGCGCCCTGCGTTGAAACCGCACAGGCCGCCGACAGCCCCGGCGTTCGCCTGCACCGTGCAGGGCTGTTCGCCGCCGATCACACATTCCCGCACAAGGCCCTCCGCCGTGTTGCAGCCAACCAGACCGCCCACGCCCCCGGCAGCCTGGCCGCTTTCGGCGCAGCCCGCCAGCTGCAGGGTCAGGTTGGATACCCGGCAGCCCTGCACGGTCCCCGCATTGCGCCCCACCGCACCGCCGGCGGCGTCGCCGGGGCCGGACGCACCCGCGGCGTCCTGCGCCGCGAAAGCCTCCACCGTGCCGCAGACCGTGCCGGTATTGACCCCGGCCAGCCCGCCCAGGCTGCGGATGCGGCCAAGCGCCCCGCCGCCCGAAACGGACAGCGAGACGGCTGTTTCCTCCAGCGTTCCGGCGTTCTCCCCCACCGCGCCGCCGACGGCGGTCAGGCTGGCGGCGGTCAGGCCGGTCAGGTCCCACGGGTCTTGCGCCGTGACCGTGACGCCGCGCACCGCGCCCGCATTGCAGCCCGCAACGCCGCCCGCCACACCGGCCGCGCCGGTCAAACGGAGGGTGTCCAGCGAAAGGGCCGCGTTTTCGACCGTGCCGGTGTTGCAGGCTGCAAAACCGCCCGCGCAGCCGCTTTGCGCGCACACCGTAAGCGGCGCGCCGCTGCCGGGCGTGCCGCCGCGGATCGTCCCTTCATTGCGGCCCGCCAGGCCGCCCGCAGACCCGGCCAGCGCGGTCACGCTGCCGGTGGCGGCGCAGTTTTCTAGCACGGCGTCGGCTGCGGTGCAGCCCACCGCGCCGCCGGTCAGGTCCTGCCCGCAGACGGCGCCCGCGCTGCGGCTGTCTGCGACCGTACCGCCGCACACCGCCCCGGCCAGCCCGCCGACAAACCGGCCGCCGTATACCGCGGCCTGCGCGCCGGTCTCGCAGTTTGCCATGCCGCCGCTCAAAAAGCCGACCAGACCACCGGTGAAATCGCCCTGCGGCGGGTTTTCCTGCGCCGGGGCGGCCGTATTGCGGCAGCCCTGCAGCGTGACCCCGGCCGAATACCCGGCCACGCCGCCGAAAAACTGCCCCGCCAGCGGCGAGACCGCGGCGTCATAGCCCGCCAGCGCCTGCACCGGGCCGCTGTTGCGCGCCCCGGCCAGCACCGCGCCTTCGCCTTCCAGGCTGCCGGCCACGCCGCCCGCACAGGCGTTGCCATAAACGGCGGCCGCATTGGACAACCGGAGCCCGACCGCCTGCGCGCCGCCCGGCAGGCGGACGAACCCGGCCACGCCGCCGACCCCGGCAGGCTGCCAGACCTGCTGCGCCGCCCGGCAGCGGGCCGCCGGGTCCGCCTGCCCGCCTGAAGACACAGCCGAAGCCCCCAGCAGCAGGCCGGTGACTTCGCCTTCGCATTCCAGCGCATACAGCCCGGCGTCCTGCCCCGCCAGGCTGACGCCGACCAAACCGCCGATCCCCGCCGCGGGTGTGTCCGCCCCGGCCCGCTGCGGCAGCGCCAGGGCGGCCCGCACCTGTACGCTGCCCGCGGCATTGCGCACGCGGCCGGTGTTTTCGCCGCACAGCGCGCCCACCGCGCGCAAACCGGGCAGCGCCAGCGAGGCCGCGCCCTGCCGCCAGTTTACCTGCACGTCGGCACGGCGCAGCGTCAGGTTCTGGATGGCGCCCGCGTTGCGGCCGAACAGCCCGATGCATTGCGCCTGCCCGCCCGAAGCAAAGACCGAAGCGCCGCGCAGCTGCAAACCGGACAGCACATGGCCCCCGCCGTTGAGCGACCAGCCGCGGGGCAGTTCCGGCACCGTGGGGAACGCCACGGCGTGCGCGGGCGCCGGGCTGTCGGCCCAGGGGCGGGTTTCGCCCGCCTGCGGTGTCTGGTAGACAAGCGCCGCGCCGCCGGTCCAGTCCAGCTCTGCGGCGGTCAGCAGCAGGTCGGCCTGCGCGTAGCGCCCGGTCAGCCAGCGCAGGTTGTACAGGTGGCGGAAGCTGGCGATGCGCCCGTGCAGCACACCGCCGCGGACTTCGGTGTCTTCGGCCAGCAGCGTGTTGGCCCGGCCCGTGAGCACGGGGCGGCTGGCCGTGTAGCAGGCGGCCGCCTGCTGCGCGGGGCGGGCGGTCAGGCGCACAAAGATATCCTGCGGCGTTTCCAGCCCGGGCAGGCGGGTCATGCTGTACAGGCTCGTGCGCTGCAGCGCGTCGCTCGCCGCACACCGCCCCAGCAGCTCGGCGCTGGCCATGGCGTCCAGCGTGAGCGTAAAAACGCCGCCCGCGCAGCGCAGCGGGAACCACATCTCGGTTCCGGTCTGTTCCCGCACGCCGTTTGCATCATAGGCAAAGACCGTCAGGCGCGCGAGCGCAGCGCCGGATGAGTATTGCACTTCGGCGTCCGTTTCCAGCGCGGCCAGCGGCACAAGGATATCGCACAGCGGCGCGCCGTCCGCGCGCAACAGCGTGGCCGTGTATTCCACATCGCGCGGGGCGGCGCTGCCGCGCCAGCTCAGCGCCAGCGTCTCGCCGTTGACGAGCGCCGCGCCCTGGATGCGCAGTTCTTCCCGCTGCGGCGGCACGCTGCTCTGCACAAGCCCCGGCGCATAATACCCGACCAGGCTGTGGGCGCGGCGGTGGGCCGCGCTGCGGTCGGTGATGTCGGTGGCGTTTGGCTGCGCGCCGAAGCGCAGCCGCGCGGCTTCGCTGTCATAAAAGACCGAAAAGACTTTGCCGGTCTGCATGTCGATCTCCAGCGCCAGCGAGGCGTTTAACAAAGCGGCGTCATAGACATAAGGCTCCAGCAGCTGCGCGGCCAACTGGCCCGCCGCGGTCCCGGGGTCTGCCTTGTCATAAAAAAGCACCCTCACACGGTCCGGGTAGGCGGCCGCCTCCGCAGCCGCCCCCGCGCCGTCCGGGGTGCTGTAAACGCCGGTCACGGCCACATCGGCCGCCCCGGCCAGCCAGGCGTCCAGCCCGTCGGCCGCCGCCAGGCGGGCCAGCGCCAGTTGCGCAGCCTGGCAGACCGTGCGCGCGTTGGCTTCGTTGCGGGCAAAACGGCTGCGCCGCGCATACGCCGCCAGCCCGGCCCCCGCCAGGGTGGCCAGGATCAGCATGATCGCCAGCGCGACCATCAGCTCGATCAGCGTAAAGCCCCTGCGGGCCTGCAACTTTCCGCGCAACGGCAGCCCCTTCTTCTTTGTTTTTTTCCCTGCGCCCCGGCTTTTCCGGTTTTGGGGGCACACCCCAAATTATACGTTCTCCCGCGCGTTTTTTCAATATCAGCGCGGGAAAGCCCCGGAGTTTTTTCAAAAATTCATACAGCCGGGCGCGCTTTATTCTTCAAACAGTATTTTCAGCGCTTCCTCCGGCGTGGTCACGCCTTCGCGCACGAGGTCAAGCGCTTCTTCGCGCAGTGTGCGCATGCCCTGCGCCTGGCGCGCATGGGCGGCCATCTGCTCGGCCGGGGCGCGCTCGGATATCATGCGGCGCAGCGTTTTGTCCACCGCGACAAGCTCATGGATGGCCACGCGGCCGCGGTAGCCGGTCCCGTGGCAGTGCGGGCAGCCGCGGCCGCGGCGCACCGCGCGCACCTGCGGGCCGAGCAAAGCGGCCTCCTCCGGCGTGAGGGGTTCTTCCTGCCCGCAGTGGGGGCAGACTTTGCGCAGCAGGCGTTGGGCCACAAGCCCGGCCAGCGCGTTGGCCGCCATATACGGTTCGACGCCCATATCGGCCAGGCGCGCGACCGAACCGAGCGCGTCGTTTGTGTGCAGCGTGGAAAACACCATGTGCCCGGTGATGGCCGCCCGCACCGAGATGGCGGCGGTCTCGGCGTCCCGCGTTTCGCCGACCATGATGATGTCGGGGTCCTGGCGCAGCAGCGCGCGCAGGCCGCTTTCAAACGTCAGCCCGGCCACTGGGTTGATCTGGGTCTGGCTGATGCGGTCGATGTTGCGCTCGACCGGGTCTTCGATCGTGACGATGTTGACGCTGCGGCGGCGCAGCGCTTCCAGGATCAGGTACAGCGTCGTCGTTTTGCCGGACCCCGTCGGCCCGGTCAGATAGATGATGCCGTTCGGCCGCTGCAGCAGCGGGGCGAACCGCGCATAGACCGCATCGCGCATGCCAAAATGCTCGGCGTGGTCGATGGCCGCGCTGTCCGCCAGCAGGCGGAGCACGGCCTTTTCCCCGAACACGGTCGGCATGACCGAGACGCGCAGGTTCACGCCGCCGCCCTCCTCGCTGTGCGCGCGGAAATGCCCGTCCTGCGGCAGGCGGTGCTCGGCAATGTCCAGCCCCGCCAGGATCTTGATGCGGGCGATCAGCGGCTGATGCAGCGTGCGCGGCAGCTGCATATACTCGATGAGCGCGCCGTCGATGCGCATGCGCACGCCGGTGCGGTCCTCAAACGGTTCGATGTGGATGTCCGAAGCCCCGGCCGTGATCGCGCGCTGCAGCAGATTGTTCAGCAGCCGGACGGCCGGCGCGCCGTCCTCCGCGGCGCGCACATCGACCGCGGCGGGGCCGGGCGGCGGGACGGCCCCGCAGCCCGGCTGCGCATCGGCTGTGCGCGCAGCGCGCCGGGCCCCCAGATCGGCATAGTAGTATTGTACGGCTTTCAAAAGCGGCTCCGGTTCGGCCAGCTGGATATCCAGCTCGAGCCCGGTCAGCTGGCGCAGGTCCTCGAACGCGTAATAGTTGAGCGGGTCGTCGGCCGCAAGGCTCAGCACGCCGCCGCGGCAGCGCAGCGGCAGCACATGGTAACGGACGGCCAGGGCCTGCGGCACCAGTTCCAGCGCTTCGCGCTCGGCTGTCTGCTGGGAAAGGTCGGCAAGCGGCAGGTCCAGCCGCCGGGCCAGCGCCTGTAAAACCTGGCGCTGGGTCGCGAACCCCAGCGCGGTCAGCGCCTGGCCGATGCGCAGGCCGCCGTGTTCTTTCTGGTACGCCAGCGCCTGCTCCAGCTGGCGGCGGGTGATGGTCCCGGCTTCTGCCAGGATCTCGCCCAGGCGGATGTCGTTCATTCCGCAAGGCCCTCCGTGTCATACATGTAGGCGGTCAGCTCGTAGCGGAACTCCACCTGGGTTTCGGCGCCGCCCGCGGCGGTGAGCCAGGCCGATTCGCTGACCGTAAAGCTGCGCAGCTGCAGCGCCGGGTAGTTGGCGGCAAGGTCGTCGAGCAGCGCGGCAAACGCCGCATATGTCCCCTGCGCCGTGCCCTGCAGCGCCACAGCCTGCAGGCCGCCGGTCCCGGCAGGGGGCAGGGTCCCGTCCCCATCGGCGGACAGCGCGTAGCCCTGCAGGTCCGGGGCGGTTGCCGCGCCGATGGTCAAGGCGAGCGGCTGCAGGCCGCTGTCCAGCGCCAGGCCGGTCACAAGGGTGTCCAGTTCCTCGCTGGAAAGCAGGGGGTATGCGTCCTGCGCCGCCTCCCGCACGGCCGCGGCGGCCGCTTTTCGCTCGCTTTCGCGGACGGCGGCTTCACCGGCCGCGGCCTGCATCTGCCCGCGGCGGTCCGCCGCCTGCCGCCGTTCGCGCGCAGCCGCGGCGTGGGCCTGCAGCGCGGGCGACAGCGCAAAGACGCCGTACAGCAGCACGGCGGCCGCGAGCCCCGCGCCGTACAGCAGCTTTTTGTCCCGTTCGGTCACAGCGGTCTCCAGTCTCATGGCGCGGCCTCCTTCGCCCCGTTTTCCGGGGCGGCGAGCACACAGTCCAGCTGCAGCGTGTAGCCGTCCGCCCCTGTCTCGTAGCCGCCGTAGGCGACCTGTGCAAACAGGGCGTTGCCTTCCAGGCGGCGCACATAGGCCGGGATATCGACGACCTGCGGCAGCACGGCGCTGAAGGTCAGCGTGCCGCTGGCGGCGTCATAGCCATGCAGCTGCACATGCACACCGGCTTGCGCATCTTCCAGCGCGGCCAGCACCGTGCCGGTCGGGTCCGGGTAGCTGTCCAGCAGAGTCCAGAGCTGTTCGAGCTGCGCCTGATCCGCCTGCAGCGCAGCGGCGCGGGCGCGGTCGGCCTCGCTCTGCGCATACGCAGCGGCGTTTTCCGGCGTTTCGCACCAGGCGGTCAGGGCCGCCGTCTCCCGCCGCAGGCAGGCGGTGTGAAAGCCCAGACCGCCCCAGAGCAGCAGCGCAGCCGCCGCCGTGACGGCGGCCGGGCCCGCGCGCCGCGCCAACCGCCGCCAGGCCGTGCGGCGGCCGGCGCTTTCGGCTTCACGCCAGCGGCGGTAAAAATTGTTGCGCTTGGTTCGCATCATCCGCGCCCCCTTTGGGGTAACTTTCGTTGGGTCCGGGCGTATCCGATACGCTTCAGGGCATCAGGCTCCCGGCCGTATACAGGCAGTCCGCCAGCGCCCAGCCAGCAGGCAAGCGCACATGCGGGCTGGGCGGGAACAGCGCGCACCGCAGCTGCAGCGCCGCCGCCCCGGCCGCGCAAACGGCAAGGTCCCCGGCGGCCGCCCCGCCGAAATAGAGGTCGGTCAGCGCGGGCGCGTTTGCCCCGGTCTTTTGGAACTGCGCCATGCCGGACACCTTCTGCAATATCTCGGCGGCGCTTTCCGCCGTGCCGCGCGGGTGGAACAAACGGCCGCGCGTGGCGTATTTGTATTGTCCGTTTTCAAACAGCGAAGCGCTGAATGTTTCGCCTTCAAACACAAGCAAAACGAAGGTGCGCCGGCTGTGCTCGGGCAGCGCCTGCACCAGCCGGATCAGCCCGGCCTGCGCCAAATCGATCGTGCACAGGCGAAGCCCCAGCGTATGGGCCAGCGCGATGTAGGGGTCCAGGACGCTCTTTTCCACGCGCGTTGCCAGCACCGTGTCGGTGCGCCGCGCGGCGTCGCGGTCCAGCAGCATATAATCGTCCAGCGGGTCGGCCGCCGCGCTGCCGGCGCTCAGTTCATGGCTGACGACGGCGCGCAGCTGGGCCGGGGGCAGGTGGGGCAGCCTTAAAAGGCGGCTGACAAACTGCCCGCCGCCCAAAACCAGCGCCGCCTGCCGCCGCGGCAGGCGCTCGCGCCGCAAAAACGCCGCCAGCGCTTCGCCCAGGCGGGCTTCGTCGGCAATCAGCCCGTTGATCAGGCAGCCCTCGGGCAATTCGGCCCCACACAGCCGCCGCACGCGGACCCGGCCGCCGCGGCAGACGCCCACGGCGGCCTGCACGGTGCGGCTGCCCAGGTATAGGATCATCCTTGCCATGCGCCCGCCTCCCCTGTTTACACGGTGATCGTGCCGTATGCGCTGTACAGCGGCAGAATCACGGCGGTCACGACCAGCGCCACCACCGCGCCCATGACCACGATCATCAGCGGTTCCAGCAAACCCAGCAGCTGTTTGGCGGCCTGGTCGGCCTCATAGTCCAGCGTGTCCGAGATGCCGTTCATCATCGCGTCCAGGCGGCCGGTTTCTTCCCCGACCTGCAGCGCGGCGGCGAGCTTGCTCTCAAACCCGTCCACGCCCTGCAGGGCCGCCGAAAGCGTCCCGCCGCTGCGCACGGCCGCCAAAACCTGCGGGAACTGGCCCGCGATCCAGGCGTTGCGGACCGTATCGCACGCCGCCTGCAGCGAATAGAGCACCGGCACGCCGCAGGCGTACAGCCCGGCCAGCGTGCGGGCAAAGCGGGCGGTGCAGATCTTGCGGTACAGTCCCCCGGCAAAGGGGACCCGCAGGCGCAGGCGGTCCCAGCGGCGGCGGAGCCCCGGCGCGCGCAGGGCCAGGCGCGCCGCCAGCGCCAGCAGCGCCGCCGCCAAAACCAGCCAGTACCAACCGGCGCGCGCGGCGGCGCACAGAGCGAACAGCAGGCGCGTCGGCCAGGGCAGCGATTCCAGCCCGGCGAACAGTTCGGCAAACTGCGGCAGGACAAAACCGACCAGCACGCCGGTCACGGCCACGACCAAAACGGCCAGGACCGCCGGGTAGAGCAGGCTGCCCTGCACCTGCCGGGCGGTCCGGTGTTCTTTTTCGTAATAGGCGGCCATCCGCAGGCAGACTTCATGCAGGCGGCCGTTGCCCTCGGCGCTGCGCACCGCGGCGGCCAGCAGCGGCGGGAAGGCGGGCGAATTGTTTTCCATGGCCGCCGAAAGCGGCGTACCCTCCCGCAAATCTTCGCTCAGGCGGCGGTAAAGCGCGCGCTGCGCGGCAGGCAGGCCGCTTTCCTGCGCCAGGATGTCCAGCGCCCGCAGCAGCGGCATGCCGGAAGCGATCAGCATGCCCAGACCGCGGCAGAAGCCGGACAGGGCATCCGGCCCGAGCGCGCGGCCAGCCCCGGCGCGCCCGGCACGCTGGCCGGTCAAAAACAGACCGGCGGCGCGCAGCTGGGTATAGAGGGCCTGCGGGTCCGCCGCACGGGCCACGCCGCGCACCTTGCGCCCGGCTGCGTCCCGCGCGGTATAGCGGTAAGTGACCATGGCAGCGCCCCTTCCCTCCCAAAAGCAAAAAACGGCCGCTTACAGTAGCGCGAAGTACCAGGCTGCGGCGGCGTCCCCGGCAAACAGCGCCGCCGCGATGCCCGCGCACAAAAACGGGCCGAAGGCGATGTGGTCGCGCCGCCCGGCCCGGCCGCGGGCCAGCAGATAGGCGGCGTACGCGCCGCCGCTGAGCACCGCCAGGAAAGCGGCGACAAATGCCTGGGACCAGCCCAACAGCAGCCCGGCCGCGGCCATCAGCTTGATGTCCCCGCCGCCAAAGCCGCCCGGCACCGCCAGGCAGAGCAAAAGCATCGGCACGCTGACGCACAGCGCACCGGCGATGTGCCGCGCCGCCAGCGCCGCCCAGCCGCCGTGCAGCGCCCCCTGCGCCAGCACAAAGGCAAGGGCAAGCGCCCCCAGCGCGGCGTTGAGTTCGTCCGGGATCTCCTGCGTGGCGGCGTCATGGCAGGCGATGGCGTACAGAACGGCGCAGGCCAAAAGCGCCGTCAGGGCCGGAAGCGAGAACCCCAGCAGCGGGCCGGTACCAAAGCGCGCGCCGCACAAAAGCGCCGCCGCCCCGCCCAGGAGCTCTTCCAGCAGGTGGCGCAGCGGTATCCGTGCGCCGCAGTAGCGGCAACGCCCGCGCAGAAACAGCCAGCTGAACACCGGGACCAGATCACCGGCCCGCAGCGTGTGCCCGCAGGCCGGGCAGGCGCTGCGGCCGCGCACAACCGGCGCGCCGCGCGGCAGCCGCCAGGCCAGCACGCCGCCGAAAGAGAACACCGCCGCCCCGGCCAAAAACGGGAAAAGGCACAGGACGGCCCGCACGGCCCACAGCATCCGACACCCCCCGGCGCACAAGCATATCTTCCGTATCTTTGTAAGAAATTATAGAAGAGATGCCCGCCGTTTGCAACCGTCCCGCGCCATAAAAATGGAGTTTTTTTGAAAAAATTGTCGAAATTGGCAAAAAACCGCCCCGCAGGCGCTTCAAAACCAGCCGGGAAACTTTCCCCTGCGCTCAAAAAACAATTTCGGCCGCGCTGTCCCCCGTATACAGGTCGCGGGCAGGCAGCGCGCGGATGAACTCGGCTTCTTCCACCTGCAGCCAGGTAAAGTTCTCATCGGCGCTCCAGATCGTAGCGACACCCCGTCCGCCCTCTACGCGCACGGGCAGGTACGCTTGGCCGCTGGCTGGCAGATAGCAGCCGACGCCCGGCATGTCGCCGAACAACGGCGCCGCATACCCAACCAGGCTGCGCCCCAGCGAGAGCAACGCGCCGCCAGCCCCGGTAAAGCCGCTTTCGTAGCAGATCAGCAGGTCCGCCGTAAAATCTTCTGTGCCGGGGGCTTCGACCGTGATCTCCCAACGTTGCCGCCCCAAAGGCCGGGCGCTTACTTCCGCTTCAATGTCCATACTCCGGTCGCCGCCGGCCTGCCAGAGCCAGCTGTATTCGGTGGCGTAGCAGCGTTCGTACCCCGCCCACAGATGGCGGTAAACATCCCAGTTCTGGATGGTCAGCCAGTTCTCCACATCCAAGCGCGGCGTCTGCGCCCAGCGCCACGCCCCCTGCACAAAACAGTCCAGATACTTCTGCCGCCGGTCCGCCCCCAAGGCGTGAATGATATAGTCACAGCCGCTTGGCTGGAAAGTCCCTTCCACCGCTTCCAGACCGGTCGCGTACAACGAAAACACCGGTTCTCCCCCTGTCAGCGCAGGCGTTTCCACCAGAGCCTTATGGTAGGTGGTGGCGCCGCCTAAGGTAGGCAGGTATTCGCCCGTTTGGGGCGGCGGAGCCAGCAGGTCCCGCCCGGCAAGGACAGCGAGCCCCACAGCCAGAACCGCCAGCGTTCCCCCCAGCACACGCTCCTGCCAGCAGGCAAAAGACACCGTCAGATGCAGCAGCGCTTTGAGCATCAGCGCACCCGCCCCCAGCCAGAGAAAGCCCTCCAACGCTTCTTTGAAATTATAGCCGCTGCCGCTGAGCACATAAGCGCCGGAAGCCGTCAGGATGCAAAAGCCCAAAAACGCCAGCAGGAACAGCCGGTCGGACAGGCGCTTTTGAACCAGCCGCACGGCAAAAAAGACAAACAGCCCCGCATAGGGCAGCGCAAACGCCATAAGCCGGACATTTGTCAGGACATATAATACCAGCGCCTGGCCGCTCGTACCGTTAAAATAGAAATACTGCCACACGCCGGTATCGCCCAGGCTGGAAAGCCAGGCCCCGGGGTGGAAACCAGTAACCAGGCAGGCGGCCAGGAGGCAGCCCGCGCCCAGCCCCACCGCATATAAAGCCAGCCGCCCCGCAAAGGCACGCGCGCCCCGCCAATGCGCCGTTTGTACCAGCAGGAAAAACACGGTGACCGAAAAAGCAGTCGCAAGGCCAAAATCGCTGCTCCACAAAAGGCCCGCCCCGGCCAGCCCGCCCACCAGCAGGCAGGGCTTTGGGTCCGCCAGGCGCCGCTGCAGCGCCTGGCCTTCCGCTTGAGCGCCGCGCGCCGCCAGCCACAGCAAAGCCGTTCCCGCCAGCAAAAAAGGCAGAAACAGGCGCGCGATCCGCATCGAATTGCCCGGGCTGTACAATCCCTGGAACAGCCGGGTCAGGTAAGCGCCGGCCGGACCGCCCACTGTGGCCAGCAGCCCGGAGGACACAAATTTGGTCAGTGCCGCCGATACCACCATGGCCGCAGACAGACGCCGGACAACGAGATAGACCCATATCAGCACCGTCGCACTGAACAGCAGGTTGGAGGTAAAATTGGTGGCAAACAGACTGCCTGCAAACGTGTTGTTGAGCGCCACAAGGGGCAGGTTGATCCAAACCGGCGCCATGCCGATGTAGTTGACGAAATCGAGATAGGGCGTCTGCCCGGCCAGTATGCGGCGGAAGACGTTGTAGCTTTGAAAGTCGCCGTTTATGGAAACGTAATCACACACGGAAACGCGCCCCAGCGCCATCGACAGGCTGACCGCCGCCACGGCCAGCCCCCAGGCCAGCCACAGCAACACCTGTTTGCAGCGAATCCGCTTTGACGCAACGCACATCTGTTTCGCCCCCTCCGTCTTGGTTTGGTTTTATTATACAAAAAGCACCTCCGGGTTTCCAGAGGTGCACAGACATGTATAAAACTTTTACAAAGTCAAGCCTTACGACAGCTCGAACATGCCGTTATAGAGCTGGTAGTATTCGCCTTTGTGGGCCAGCAGTTCTTCGTGGTCGCCGCGTTCGACAATGGCGCCGTGTTCGAGCACGATGATGGCGTTTGCGTTGCGCACGGTGGACAGGCGGTGCGCGATGACGAACACCGTGCGGCCTTCCATCAGGCTGTCCATGCCCTTTTCGATCAGCGCTTCGGTGCGCGTGTCGATGGAGCTGGTCGCTTCGTCCAGGATCAGCACCGGCGGGTCGGCCACAGCGGCGCGGGCGATGGCCAGCAGCTGGCGCTGCCCCTGTGAAAGGTTCGCGCCGTCGCCCGTGACCATCGTATCATACCCCTGCGGCAGGCGGCGGATGAAGGAGTCGGCGTTGGCGATGCGCGCGGCCCGCTCGATCTCGGCCTGCGTGGCGTCCAGCTTGCCGAAGCGGATGTTGTCGGCCACGGTGCCGGTAAACAGGTGGGTGTCCTGCAACACGACGCCCAGCGAACGGCGCAGGTCGTCCTTGCGGATGTCCTGCACGTCGATGCCGTCAAACGTGATCTGCCCGGCCGTGACGTCGTAAAAGCGGTTGATGAGGTTGGTGATCGTCGTTTTGCCTGCGCCGGTCGAGCCGACAAAGGCGATTTTCTGCCCGGGCTTGGCGTAGAGGCTGATGCCGTGCAGAATCGGGCGGCCCTGGTCGTAGCCGAAGCTGACGTCGCGGAAGCGCACGTCGCCGCGCAGCGGCTCCAGCGCGCCGTCCGGCTTCTGCCAGGCCCAGCGGCCGGTCTTTTCGCCGCAGGCGGTCAGCACGCCGTTTTGTTCGCGCACATTGACCAGGCGGATCTTGCCTTCGTCCGTTTCCGGGTCCAGGCGCATGGTCTCGAAGATGCGCTCGGCGCCCGCCATGGCCGCCAGCAGGAAGTTGCTCTGCTGGGTGAACTGGTTGATAGGCATGGCGGCCTGGCGCACAAAGACAAGATAGCTGGAAAGGCTGCCGATGTCGGTCAAACCGTGCAGCGCCATCAGGCCGCCCGCCACCGCAACGATAGCGTAGTTGATGTACGAGATGCTGACGACCGCCGGGACCATGGTGGCGGCGTAGCTCTGCGCGCCGGTACCGGCCTTGCGCAGCGCTTCGTTCCGGGCGGAAAAACCGCGCTTGTTTTCCGCTTCGTGGTTAAAAACCTTGATGATCTTCTGCCCGGCGACCATTTCCTCAATATAACCGTTGACGTCGCCGATTGCGGCCTGCTGGGCGGTGTAGTACGAAGTGCTGCGCCGCGCGCTGAAGCGGATGTACAAAAACATGGCCGCATACCCCAGCACGACGATGAGCGAGAGCTGCCAGTTGAGCACGAACAGCAGCACCAGCGTGCCGGTCATCTGAATAAAGCTCTGGATGGCCATGGCGAAGCTGTTGTTGAGCGCGTCGGCCACCGTGTCGACATCGTTTGTAAAGTAGCTCATGATATCGCCGTGGCGGCGGGTGTCAAAAAAGCGCAGCGGCAATTTCTGGATATGGGCGAACAGGTCGCGGCGGATATCGTACAGGACCTTCTGCGCCGCATAGACCATTGTCTGGGTATAGCCGAAAGCCGCCAGCACGCCGACGCCGTAGATGGCGACGGTGAGCGCAACGCCGCGCACAAGGGCCTGAACGTCCCCCGCGCCGACACTGTTGACGACCGGGCGGATCATGTAGGTGCCCAGCAGGTTGCCCAGCGCGCTGATGGTGACAAGCACCGCCACCGCCAGGAACAGGAACCGGTGCCGCCCCATGTAGGAGAGCAGCGTTTTGAGGGTGAAGCCGAAGTTTTTGGGCTTTTTACCCGAGATCTGCCGTGCCATCGCCGCTGCCTCCCTTCATCTGCGAGTGGTAGATTTCCTGATAGATCGCGTCGCTTTCCAGCAGTTCGCGGTGGGTGCCGACGGCGTGGATGCGGCCGTCGTCCAGCACGATGATCTGGTCGGTACCCATGACCGAGGTGATGCGCTGGGCGATGATGATCTTGGTCACATCGCCCAGCGCGCGCAGCGCCGCGCGGATCTTTGCTTCGGTCGCGGTGTCGACGGCGCTGGTGGAATCGTCAAAAATGAGGATCTTGGGCTTTTTGAGCAGCGTGCGCGCGATGCACAGGCGCTGCTTCTGCCCGCCCGAGACGTTGACGCCGCCCTGGCCGAGGTCGGCGTCCAGGCCGCCGGGCATGGCGGACAAAAACTCGTCGGCGCAGGCGGCGCGGCAGGCCGCCCACAGCGTCTCGTCGCTGGCCGTGGGGTCGCCCCACTGCAGGTTCTCGCGCACGGTGCCGGAGAAGAGCACGTTTTTCTGCAGCACGATGCCGACGGCGTCGCGCAGGGCGGCGAGGTCGTATTCGCGCACATCCCGCCCGCCGACAAGCACGCGGCCCTCGGTGGCGTCGTACAGGCGCGGGATCAGCTGCACCAGCGTCGACTTGGCCGAGCCGGTGCCGCCCAGGATGCCGACGGTCTGGCCCGGGCGGATGGTCAGGTCGATGTTGGCCAGCGCATACTCGGCCGCGTCGGGGTGATATTTGAAGGAGACGCTTTCAAAGCGGATGCCGCCGTCCGGGATCTCGGTGACGGCGTTTTCGGGCGAGGTGAGCGCCACGCGCTCGTCCAGCACCTGGGCGACGCGGTGGGCCGAAGCGAGCGAGCGGGTCATGAGCAGAAAGACGTTGGAGATCATCATCAGCGAGTTCATGACCTGCATGACATAGCTCAAAAAGCTGGTCAGACGGCCGACGGTCAGCGCGCCGTTCAAAATCATCGTGCCGCCCAGCCACAGGATCAGCACGCAGGCCGCGTACATCGTCAGCTGGAAGGCGGGCAGGTTGAGCACCGCCGTGCGGAAAGTGCTGCGGCTGACCTGCATCAGTTCGGTGTTGACCGCCTCAAACTTTTCTTCCTCATATTCGCCGCGCACGAACGCCTTGACGGCGCGGATGGCGGTCAGGCATTCCTGCACGACGTTGTTCAGGTGGTCCATGGCCTGCTGCAGGCGGATGTACATGGGGGCGATATGCCGCACGACCAGAAACAGCACCGCGCCCAGCACCGGCGTGCAGATGAAGAACACGACCGAGAGTTCGGGGCTCATGAAAAAGGCGAGCGCAATGCCCAGCACCAGCATGGACGGGCCGCGCACCAGCGGGCGGAAACCGCCGTTGATGGCGTTCTGCAGCACTGTGACGTCGGTCGTCATGCGGGTGATGAGCGAGGAGGTCTCGAAATGATCAAGGTTGGCAAAGGCGTATTCCTGTACTTTGGCGTACTCGGCTTCGCGGATGCGCGCGCCGAAACCGTAGGAGGCGCGCGCCGCGTATCGGGCGTACAGCAGGCCGGTGATCAGCGCCAGCACGGCGCAGGCGGCCATCTGCAGGCCGGTGGTCATGATGGCGGGCACGTCGCCCTGCGCCACGCCGGTGTCGATGATATCGCTCATGAGCACCGGAATGACCATCTCGAAGCTGCTCTCGATGATGACCAGCAGCATGCCGAGGATCATATCCCTGCGGTAGGGGCCCATATAGCCCAGCAGGCGTTTGAGATCGTTCATCCTTCTCCCCCTTCGGCCGTCGCCCGGGCGTCCGGCCCGTCCTGCGCGGCGGCCAGATTGCCGCGCACGCGCTCCAGGAACCCGGCGAACTGCCGGATCTCCTCCTCGCTGAAACCGCGCAGGATCTGCCGGTCGACATCCCGGCCGATGCGCTGCCATTCTTCGACGGCACGGCGGCCTTTCTCGGTGATGCCGACGGCGTCGGCCCGGCGGTCGGTGCGGTCGGCGCGGCGCGTGACAAAGCCGCCCTTTTCCAGCGTGTCTAGCATGCGGCACACCGCCGAAGGGTCGACCTCGAGCCATTCGGCCAGCTGCTTCTGGCTGACTGTGCCGTGCCCGGCCAGGTTGGCCAGCAGGCGCGGCTGCCCGGGGCCGAGCCCCAGTTCCCTGAGATGCGGCCGCAGCGCGTTGCGCTGGCGGTGCGCTGCGCGGTACAAAAGCGTATGGATCGGAATTTCCATCCGGCTGCCCCCTTGCCCTGTATTCCCGGCCCGGCTGCGGGCCCGTGAAATGATACGTCAACGATTGACATATCAACCAATATAACGCCTTTATTATACCGCCCTGCGCCCTGCTGTCAAGGGCCCTCTTGCCCTGCGCGCCGCAGGCGGGTATAATAGGGGTAAGGCGGCCGCCTTTTTGCGGCGCGCCCGGAAAACACAAGCATAAGGAGGAACCCGCGATGCCGTTTATCGACCTGAAGATTGCCGGGGTTGTGCCCGCCGAAAAGAAAGAGAGCGTGAAGGCGGCGCTGGGCCGCGCCATCCCCGCGCTGCACAAGACCGAAACCTACCTGATGGTGGGCATTGCCGACAACTATGACCTGTGGATGGGCGGCCGCAGGCTGGAGCGGGGCGCCTATGCGGCGGTGAGTTTGTTCGGCAGCGCCGCGCCCGCCGACTGCGAGGAAATGACCGCGCGGGTCTGCCGCATTTTGAACGAGGAGCTGGGCATACCGGGCGAAGCCGTGTATGTGACCTACCACCCGGTGCGCGACTGGGGCTGGAACGGGAGCAACTTCTGAGCGCGCGCAAAAGCGGCCGCACCGTGTTTTTTGGCAAATGACTTGATTTTCACGCCGGGGTGTAGTATACTATAAAAGCTGCGCCGGTGTGTTGGAACTGGCAGACGAGACGGACTCAAAATCCGTTGGTGGCGACACCGTGTGGGTTCGACCCCCACCACCGGCACTTGCCAAAAGGGAGCGCGGAAACGTTGGTTTCCGCGCTCCCTTTTTATTTTTTCGCCGCTGCCGGTTTAAAATTAAAAGCGGCAGGGCCGCCGCAGGCAAAACCTGCGGCGGCCCTGTTTGTATGCAGGATGCGAAGGGTTATTCTTCCGGCGTGTCGTCCTTGGGGATGAGGATGTTGAGGAGGAACACGACCAGGAAGGAGACGACGAGCGAGCTGCCGAAAAGGTTGCGGAACAGCTGCGGCACGAACTGCAGGATATCGGGCGCGGCGTCGATGCCGAGGCCCAGCGCCAGCGCGATGCCGACGATCATGCGGTTGCGGTAGTTGAGCGGCTGCTCGTTGAGCAGCTGGATGCCGGACATCGTGATGGCGGCAAACACCGTGACCGTCGCGCCGCCGAGAACCGGCTGCGGGATGGTGGCCATCAGGCCGCTGAACTTGGGGAAGATGCCCGCGGCCAGCATGATGACGCCGACCATCGTGAAGACGCGGCGCGCCACGACCTTGGTGGTGCAGATGAGCCCGACATTCTGGCTGTAGGGGTCGGTGGGCAGGCCGCCGATGCAGGCGCCGATCATGCCGCAGATGCCCTGGCCTTTGATGGCGCCGCCGAGCTCGGTGTCGGTGCTCTCACGCCCGAAGCCGCCCATGGCGGTGGAGGAGACGTCGCCGATGGTCTGCACGGCCTGCACCATGTACATGAGGATCATCATAACGATGGCGTCGGGGTGGAATTCAAGACCGAAGTAGAACGGGCGCGGCAGCGCAAACCAGGAAGCCGCCTGCAGATCCGCAAAGCTGACGACGTTGCCCATGATGAGCGCGGCCGCATAGCCGACGACAATGCCGATGAGCATGCCGGAGGCTTTGAGCAGACCCTTGCCGAAGAAGTTGCAGGCCAGCGTGATGATGAGGGTGAGGATGGCCAGGAACCAGAACTGCGGCGCACCGAAGGTGCCGTTGTTCTGCGCCGCCGTGCCGCCGCCGATGTAGCTGATGGCGGTCTTGTACAGCGAAAGGCCGATGCTCATGACCACCGTGCCGCTGACGATGGGCGGGAAGAAGGGGCGGAGTTTGCCGATGAACATGCCGACGAAGATCGAGACAAAGCCCGCCACAAGCTGCGAGCCGAAGATGGCCGCAATGCCGTACTGCTCGCCGATGATGGTGAGGATGGGCATGTAGGCGAAGGCCACGCCCATGACGTTGGGCAGCTTCATGCCGAAGCCGAACACCGGGAACAGCTGCAGCAGCGTGGTCAGGCCGCCGATGATCATGGCCGCCTGGGTCAGCATGATCTTTTCCTCCGGCGTCAGGCCGCAGGTGTTGGCGATCAGCATGGGCGGGGTGATGTTGCCGATCAGCATGGCCAGCACATGCTGCATGGCCTGCGGGAAAGCAGCGCCCCAGGAGGGTTTGCCTTCAAACTTGAACAGTTCGGCGCTGGTTTGCGTTGGGTTGCTCATAATAAAAAATGCCTCACTTTCCGATAAGATACTCCCAAACAGGGACAAGTATATCGGAAAAAGCGGGCATTTGCAAGCGTTTTTCGCCGGTTTTCGTGTTTTTTCAGTCCCCGGCCCGCCGCTGCAGCGCGGCGAGGTCGCCGGGGGTATCTACGTCGGCCAGTTCGGCGGCGTCGGCAACTTCAAGGCAGCGCACCCGGTCCGGGTGGGCCCCAACGACCGCCGTTCCGCCGCGGCCGGGCGGCAGCGCGGCGAGCTCCGGCAAAACCTGAGCCGGGAACCACACCGGCGCGCCGGGGCAGCCGCGGTGCGCCGGGCGCCAGATGCTGTGCGGGTCCGCCGCCGCGCACAGCAGCAGCGCGGCGACCGTTTCCCGCCGCAGCAGCGGCTGGTCGCCGGGGCAGAACAGCACGCCGTCCAGCCCCGCCCCACCCCCGAGCGCCCGGAGGCCGATGCGCACGGTATCGCTGCGCTGCGGCAGGCTGTGCAGCACTGCCTGCACGCCCTGTTCGCGGGCCAGCTGTGCGACGGCGGGCGCGCGCGTGACAAGCACGCGCCGGGCAAACAGCCCCGCCGTGGCCGCCAGCGCGCGCAGGATGAGCGGCTGCCCGCCAAACGGGGCCAGCAGCTTGTTGCCGCCGAACCGCACGCCAAGGCCGGAAGCCATAATGACGCAGCCGGAACGGCCGAACGGCGCGTCCAGGTCGACGGCAAAGACATCGGCGCGGCGCAAAAGCGCCTGCAGAAACGGCAGGTCCTGTTTGCGCACGGCGGCCAGCAGGCGCTTTTGGTCCATCAGCGCCGTGAGGGCGGCGGTGTAGGGCGGGCAGGCGGTCTCAAGGTAGCCGACCTCGTCGATCATGACCCACTCCCCCGCCGCCTGCGCGCAGCGCCCCAGCGCCGGGACACCGAGCGCAAGAAAGCCCTGCGGCAGCGGGCGCATGCGGTTTTCGGGGCCGGGCAGGGCCGGGTCAAAACGGCCGACCGGCATTTCGGCCCCGGTGGCGGTTTCCCGCAGCAGGACCGCCCGGCCCGGTTCGGCGCGGGTCACAAGGGCAGGGGGCGCGGCAGGCAGCATGGCGGCCAGCGCCGCCAGCAGCGTGCTTTTGCCCGCGCCGCGCCCGCCGGTCAGCAGCAGGTGGCGCTTACCGCTGTGGCGGAAAGAATTCCAGATACAGGCGGCGGTTGGCCGCCACGCAGGCGTCGCGGTAGCGTTCATATGTGTCCAGCCACTCCTTCCCTTGCGGTGTCAGGCGGCTGCCGCCGCCGTCGCGGCCGCCCGCGGCGCGCTCGGTGAGCGCAAAGCCGAGCGCCTGTTCGGCCTGGCGCAGCAGTTTGAGCGCCTTGGTGTAGGCCATGCCCATCGCGCCGGCTGCCGCGCGCAGCGAGCCGGTCTGTTCCACGGCATGCAGCAGGCGGCAGGGGCCTTCGCCAAAAAATTTCTGCCCTTCCTCATCGAGAAAGAGGATGCGGGTCACGGCTTTCATGCGGGGTCCTCCTCCTTGAGCATCACAAGCTGTTCACAGCCGTCCGCGCCGCGCAGACGGTGCAGGCTGATGCGGCCGTAGAGCGCGGCAAGCTGCGCCTGCAGCACCGGCAGCGCATCGCGCGCCGGGTCGAGCACGGCCCGCACGCCGCCGTCTGCCAGCACAAGCAGCCGGTCGCAGCCGTTCAGGGCCAGCGCCGGGTCATGCAGCGCAGCCAGCGCCGCGCGTTCGCCGCCGCGCACCCAGCCGCGCAGCAGCGCCAGCATGCGGTAGCGGTGGTGGAAATCCAGCGCGCTTTCGGGTTCGTCCAGCAGCAGCAGGCGGCGGGGCGCGGCCAGCGTGCGGGCCAGGATGCACAGCTGTTTTTGCCCTTCGCTGAGATGCAGATAGTTTTCCTGCTCCCGGCCGCCGAGGCCGACTTCGGCCAGCGCGGCGGCCGCGCGCGCACGCATGGCGGCGGAAGGCCGTTCGAGCAGGCCGAGCGCGGGGTTAAAGCCCATGAGCACGACGTCGAGCGCGGAGATGTCGATACCGATGCCGCTGCGCTGCGGGATGTAGCCGCACACGGCGGCAAGGCGGCGCGGGGAGAGCCCTTCGAGCGCCGCGCCCTGCAGCGTGCAGCGGCCCGCATGCGGCAGGATGCCGCCGACCGCCTTGAGCAGCGTGGTCTTGCCGGAGCCGTTCGCCCCCAGCACCCCTGTCAGGCAGCCGGGTTCGAGCGTGAAGGAGACATCCTGCAGGACCCCGCGGCCCGCATACCCGGCGCACAGGCCCTGTACCGAAAAAAAGCTCATACGTCCCGCCGCCCCCTTGCAATGAGATAGATCAGAAACGGCGCGCCGAGCAGGCTGGTGAAGATGCTGACCGGCAGCTCGGTGGCGGCCGCGGTGCGGGCCAGGATATCCGCCCCCACCAGCAGCACGCCGCCCAGCAGCCCGCCCAGCAGCATGGTCCCGGGGCCGTTGCGCCGCGTGAGCAGCCGCGCGCCGTGCGGGGCCAGCAGCCCGATAAAGCTGATCAGCCCCGAAAGGCTGACGACGCAGGCGACGGCGAGCGTGGCCGCCCCCAGCACGGCCAGGCGCAGCCGCCCGACGCTGACGCCAAGCAGCTTTGCTTCGCCTTCCTCGGCCGAGAGCAGCAGGATCTGCCGGTGCAGCGCAAACAGCGCCGCCGCGCACACGGCGCACAGCGCAAGGTTGCCACCGACGGCATAGCCGCTGATGCCGTTGAGGCTGCCCATGATCCAGTATTCGATCGAAGCAAGCTCGCGCTCGGGGTCGGCCGTGAGCTTGAGGGCCATGAGGGCCGTTTGCGCCAGCGAGTGGACCGCAATGCCCGCCAGCACGATGGTGCTGCGGCGGCCGCTGCGGTCGAGCGACGACAGGGCCAGCGCCAGGCAAACCGCGGCCAGCGCCCCGGCGAACGCAGCCGCCGTGACCGCCGCCGCGCCCGACAGAAACAGGATGCCCGCCGCCGCCCCGGCGCTGGCCCCGGACGACACGCCGATGACATCCGGCGAGGCCAGCGGGTTGCGGAACACGGTCTGGTAGACAAAGCCCGCAACGCCGAGCGCAAAGCCGCCGATGACGCCGGCGGCGGTGCGGCTGAACCGCAGCGTCCAGAACACGCGCCACTGCATGGCGTCCCCGCCCAGCAGGCCGGACAAAGTCAGCGGATATTTGCCGCAGAACAGGCTGAAAAAGGCCAGGGCGGCCAGCAGCGCCGCCCCGGCCAGGCAGAGGGCCTTAGAATTCCTGGTAGGTGAAGCCATAGAACGTCTCATAGAAGTCATTGATGATCTCCATGTTCTCGCCGTCGATGGCAAGCTCCGGGTGCAGCGCGCCGGACAGCCACACCGAGCCGAGGATGCCGCCGGGCACCGGGCTGTCCCACGCTTCGGCGTCGCCGGGGATCTGCAGGACATGGCCGTTTTCAACGGCTGTGCAGCCCGCCAGGTTCGGGTCGGCAAGGACGTCGCCGACGGTATAGCCCGCATCGGAGGCCAGGACGATATACTCGGGGTCCCAGGCGAGGATCTGCTCATAGCTGACGGTGGCCCAGTAATCCTCCGCAATATCGGCCGCGACGTTTTCGCCACCCGCCAGCTCGATCATGCCGGACTGGTACATCCCGCCGCCCGCGGTGGAGAGGAAGTCCGAATTGCCCGCAAGATAGACGGTCGGGCGTTCGGCGCCGGCCAGCAGGCCCGTAAGACGGCCCTGCTGCATTTCGGTAAAGGCCAGCAGCTCATTGGCGCGGTCCTGGGCGTTGGTGGCCGTGCCGAGCAGCGCCGCCGCCGCGTTGAGGCGTTCCTGGTCCTCCGGGTCGACAAGCAGCACGTCGATGCCGAGCGCCTCGAGCGGCTCGACCGCGCTTTCGAGCTTGAGCGGCAGAACGACCAGGTCGGGGTCCAGCGCGGCGCAGCCCTCGAGGTCAAACTCCTTGGCGGTGCCGACGCTGGGCAGTTCGAGCAGTTCGGGCGCGCTGCGGGCGTAGATCGGGCGGGTGTCGGCCTTGGCTTCGATGCCGACGAGTTTGTCCTGCTGGCCGAGCGCGACGAGCAGGCTGGTCGAGATGTAGTACCCCGAGACAAGGGTCTGCGGCTCGGCCTCAAGGGTGACTTCGCGCCCGGCCTGGTCGGTCAGCGTGACAGGGTAGACCGTCTCGGCACCCGCGGGGGCTTCGGCATAGAACTGGCCGTCCGGGTCCAGGACGACGGCCCCCTCCCCCGCTTCTTCAGCCGGTTCGGCGGCTTTTTCGGTTTCGGGGGTTGCGGGCGCTTCGGTCGCGGCCGGGGCGGCGGCGGGGGCGCTTTCGGCGGGCTGCGCGCCGCAGGCGGCCAGCGAGAGGGTCATGCCCAGCGCCAGCAGGGCGGCGGTGCATTTTTTCAGGCGCATGTTCTTTTCTCCTTCTGTTTTTGCTCTTTTTGCTTTTGCGCGCCGGGTGCACGGCGCGCAGCGTTGTTGTTTTGAAACTACAACGAGATTATAACAATTTCCCTTCCCAAAATCAAGCGGGGCTGGTATAATGTACAATAAGGATAAAATTGCCGGTTTGCGTCAAAAAGCGGCAGAAACAAAGGAAAAGAGTTTATGATCACGATCCAGAACTATGTCCGGGCCGAAAGCCTGGAGCAGGCCTACGAGCTCAACCAGAAAAAGAGCGCCCGCATTTTGGGCGGCATGCTGTGGCTGAAGATGGCCAAAAACACCGTCGGCACGGCCGTTGATCTCAGCGGGCTGGGGCTTGACACCATTGAAGAAACCGGCGAAGGGTTCTCCATCGGCGCAATGGTCACGCTGCGCCAGCTGGAGCAGCACCCGGGGCTGAACGCCTGCACGGGCGGCGCGTTCGCCAAGGCGCTTGCGCCGATCGTCGGCGTACAGTTCCGCAACATGGCGACGGTGGGCGGCAGCGTGTGGAGCCGGTTCGGCTTTTCCGACGTGCTGACGCTGCTGCTGGCGCTGGACACGACGGTGGAGCTGTACAAAGGCGGGCTTGTCCCGCTCGAGACGTTTGCGGCGATGCCGTACGACCGCGACCTGCTGGTGCGCGTGCACATCCGCAAAACGCCGGGCCGTGTCGCCTATGAGGCGATGCGCATCCAGCGCACCGACCTGCCGGTGCTGACCTGCGCGGTTTCGGATATGGGCGGCGTGCGCGCCGTGATCGGCGCGCGGCCGGGCAAGCCGGTGGTGCTGCGGGACGAAAAGGGCCTGCTGGCCGGCGGCATCAGCGAAGAGAGCGCCGCCGCGTTTGCGGCCGATGTGGCCGCGCGCGTGCCGATGGGCGCGAACAGCCGCGGCAGCGCGGCCTACCGCACGCACCTGGCCGAAGTGCTGACGCGGCGCTGCGTGCTGGGGCTTGGAGGTGAACTGTGATGGAGATCAAACTGACGCTCAACGGGCGGCCGGTGACCGATACGGTCGAACCGGACACGCTGCTGATCGACTTTGTGCGCGCGCACGGCTGCGCCAGCGTCAAGCGCGGGTGCGAGACGTCCAACTGCGGGCTGTGCACGGTGTTTCTGGACGGCAAGCCGGTGCTTTCCTGCTCGATGCTGGCAGCACGCGCCGACGGCCACGCGGTGCAGACGCTGGAGGGCCTGCAGGAGGAAGCGGCCGATTTCGTCGGCTTTATTGCCGACCAGGGGGCCGACCAGTGCGGTTTCTGCAACCCCGGCTTTGTGATGAACACGATCGCCCTGCTGCGCGAAAACCCCGACCCGACCGACGACGAGATCCGCGCGTTCCTGGCCGGGAACCTGTGCCGCTGCACGGGGTACGAAGGCCAGCTGCGCGGCATCCGCAGCTATCTGGACAGCCGGAAAGGGGGCGAAGGGCATGGAGCATAAGGACTACCGCGCCATCAACAAACCGGTGCGCAAGAAGGACTCGATGCAGCTGCTCCTGGGCAAGCCGGTATACACGGACGACATCACCCCGCGCGACGCGCTTGTGGTCAAGCTGCTGCGCTCGCCGCACGCGAACGCCATCGTGCAGGAGATCGACACCTCTCTCGCAAAAAAGGTCCCCGGCGTCGCCGCCATCTATACCTGGCAGGACGTGCCGCAGCGCCGCTTTACAATCGCCGGGCAGACCTACCCGGAGCCTTCGCCCTATGACCGGCTGATCTTGGACCGCCATGTGCGGTTTGCGGGCGACGCGGTGGCCATCATCGCCGCCGAGACCGAGAAAGCCGCGCTCAAGGCGATGCGCCTTATCAAGGTCAAATACGAAGTGCTCGAGGCGGTGCTCGATTTCCGCACCGCCAAGGACAACCCCGTTCTGGTCCACCCCGAGGAGGACTGGTACCCGCCCTGCCCGGTGGGCGGCGACAACCGCCGCAACCTTGTCGCCAGCGAAGTCAACGACGACGGCGATGTGGAAGCCGTGCTGGCCGGCTGCGATATCGTGCTGGACCGCACCTACCACACCAGGGCCTTCAACCAGGCGATGATGGAGACCTTCCGCACCTATACCGCGCTGGACCGCTACGGGCGGCTACATGTTATTTCCTCGACCCAGATCGTGTTCCATGTGCGGCGCATCCTGTCGCAGGCGCTGGGGCTGCCCAAGAGCCGCATCCGCGTGGAAAAACCGCGCATCGGCGGCGGTTTCGGCGCCAAACAGACCGCCGTGTGCGAGGTGTACCCGGCGTTTGTGACCATGCAGACCGGGCGGCCCGCCAAGCTGATCTACACGCGCGAGGAGGCGCAGATCGCCGGTTCGCCGCGCCACGAGATGGAGGTGCGCATCCGCCTGGGCGCGGACAACGACGGGCGCATCCGCTGCATCGACCTGTACACGCTTTCCAACACCGGCGCTTACGGCGAGCACGGGCCGACGACGGTCGGGCTTTCGGGCCACAAGGCCATCCCGCTGTACACGGGCGGGCTGGAGGCGTACCGGTTCAGTTATGACGTTGTGTACACGAACCACCAGGCGGCCGGGGCTTACCGCGGCTACGGCGCGACCCAGGGCATCTATGCGCTGGAGACCATCGTCAACGAGCTGGCCGAACAGCTGCACATGGACCCGACCGTGCTGCGCGACAAAAACATGGTGCGCGAGGGCATGGCGATGCCCGCCTATTACGGCGAGATGGCCAACGCCTGCGCGCTGGACCGCTGCATGGAGCACTGCCGCCGCATTTTCCACTGGGACGAAAAATACCCGGTGCGCGACATGGGCAACGGCAAGGTGCGCGCCGCGGGCGTGGCCATGGCGATGCAGGGGTCCTGCATTTCGCGCGTCGACGTCGGTTCGGCGACGGTCAAGCTGAGCGAGGACGGCACCTATAACCTGATCATCGGCGCGGCGGACATGGGCACCGGCTGCGACACGATCCTGGCCCAGATGGCCGCCGAGTGCCTGGACTGCAGCGTGGACGACATCGCCGTGTTCGGCGCGGACACCGACGCCTCGCCGTATGATTCGGGCTCTTATGCGTCCTCGACGACCTATGTGACCGGCAAAGCGGTGGAGAAAGCCTGCGCCGAGCTCAAAGAGCGCATCTGCTCGATCGCGGCCGGGATGCTCGGCTGCCAGCCGGAGGACGTCGTGTTCGAGGGCAAGCGCGTGCGCCGCATCGACAACGGCGAATCGGTCACGCTCGAACAGATCGGCTACAAGACGCAGGTGTTCAGCTGCGAGGCGGCCGAAGCCACGGCCAGCCATTCCAGCCCGGTCTCGCCGCCGCCGTACATGGTGGGCATGGCGGAGATCGAGCTGGACAAGGAAACCGGGCTTGTGACCGTGCTCGACTACATGGCCGTGGTCGACTGCGGCATCCCGATCAACCCGGCGCTGGCCCGCGTGCAGACCGAGGGCGGCATCGTGCAGGGCATTGGCCACACGCTGATGGAGGATGTGCGCTACGACCGCAACGGGCGGCCGGTGGGGTCAAGCTTTTTGCAGTACAAGCTGCCCACGCGGCTGGACATGGGGCATCTGCGCGTCGAGTTTGAAAACAGCTACGAGCCGACCGGCCCGTTCGGGGCCAAATCCATCGGCGAGATCGTCATCAACACGCCCGCCCCGGCGCTGACCCATGCGATCTACCGCGCCACCGGCGTGTGGCACCGCGAGCTGCCGATCCTGCCGGAGCAGATCGCGATGAGCCAGCCGGAAGCAGCCGAATAAACGCAGAAAATCAACACACAAAGTCACAGCGCCCCGGGCCGAAGGATTTCGGTCCGGGGCGCTGTTTTATGAAAGCCTGCTTATCCGATGATCTGCCAGTGTTTGTCGACCTGGTTGAGCACCTCGCAGCCGGTGGCGGTGACAAGGACCAGATCTTCCACGCGCACGCCGAACTCGCCGGGCAGGTAGACGCCCGGCTCGATCGAGAAGATCATACCCTCCTCGGCCGGGGCGGTGTTGGCGCTGCTCACATCGCCCTGCTCATGCTCGGTGCGGCCGATAAAATGCCCGAGGCGGTGGGTGAAGTATTCGCCGTAACCCGCCGCCGCGATCACATCCCGCGCGGCCCGGTCCAGCTCGCACAGCGGCACGCCGGGGCGCACAAGCGCTTCGGCGGCTTCGTTGGCGCGGCGCACAAGGTCATGGATGGCCGTATAGCGCGCATCGGCCGTGCGGCAGAAATAGGTGCGGGTCATGTCGGAACAGTAGCCGCCCTTTTTGCCGCCGATATCCAGCACGATGCAGTCCCCCCGCTTTCAGGCGGGTGGCGTCCGGCATGTGGTGCGGGTCGGCCGCGTTCGCGCCGAACGAGACGATCGGGTCGAACGAAGGGCCTTCGCACCCGAGGGCGCGGTATTGTTCCAGCAGATAGGCGGCGACCTCCTGCTCGGTCATACCCTCCCGGATAAACGCAGCGGCGCGGCGCATGGCTTCGTCGTTCAGGCGGGAATTTTCCCGCATGAGTTCCTGCTCGGCGGCGTCCTTGCACGCGCGCACATGGTCCACGCAGTCCGACGCAAGGCGGCAGGGCATGGCGGGCAGGCGCTGCATGAGCGGCAGCAAAAAGCGCGCGGGCCAGTTTTTGTCAATGCCGAGCGGTTCGTCCCCGCGCACGTTTTGGGCGATCAGGCCGACGGCGTCGTCGGTATCGGTGAACCAGATCTCCTCGGCGGTCGTTTTGGGCACCGTGTACAACTTGTTGAGGAAAAATTTGTGATGCCCGTCCACGCTCAGGTAGAGCGCGAACAGGCGCTCGAACGGCTCCACATAAACGCCGGTCAAATAGTCGATGCTCTGCGGGTCGCTGACGATCATCTGGCCAAGGCCCGCCTGTTCCATGGCGCGCAGCACGCGCGCGATGCGTTCGGTATGCATGCGGATATCCCCCTCCTGCTGTTTTTTCTCATCTTAGCACGCGGGGGCGGGGCATGCAAGGGGGCTTACTCCCCGCGGCAGGCGAAAAAGTTGCCCGCCGCGTCGCAGGCCGCGTAGAAGGCTTCGCCGGTCTGGCCGATGCCCGCGCTGTGCAGCCGGGCGCGCAGCCAGCTTTCGTCTCGGCCGCTCTCGCGCAGGTTCTGCGGCATCACTTTGCCGTCCAGCACCAGGTCGTACCACAGGCTCGCGGGCGGCGGGGTAAGCCCCAGGTCGCCCGCAGTGGCCGGGCGCTGCGCGCTTTTGGGCAAAAAGCTGATCTGGCCGTTTGTTTCAAGCATCGCGGCCTGCACCGCGTTGAGGTCGTGGTAGCCCGCGACGCGCGCCTGCGCCAGAAACTCGTTGAGGTCGATGGCCGCGCGCGCGAGCTCCTTTTTGCGGATGACGCCGTCTTTCATCAAAACGATCGTGCGGCCGTCCACGATCAGGCGCAGCCGCAGGCTTTTGCAGGCCCCGTAATGCACAAGCCACGCCGCCGCGCCGTACACAAGCAGCGCCGTGAACGGGCGGTACCAGCTTTCGAGGTTGGTCGCCATTTCGGCGGCGATGGAGCCGACCGTGATGCTGTTGGCGTAGTCGAAAATGCTCATTTGCGAAATCTGCCGCTTGCCCCCCAGGCGTGTGGTGGCGAACATCGTGACGAGCGAGACGATGCTGAAGAGCGCGACTTTGCCGATCTCTGCGGCGTAATGCAGCATGGGTTCCACCTCCCGGCCGGGGGCGTCCCCGGCCTTTTTCCCTGTTGTTGCTTTCAGAGCAAGATTATTTTGTACGTTTTGTAACATATTATCCCAGCCACTTGCCAAGGCGGGCCAAACCGACTAAAATAGGGTTGTATTTTGGAGTATTGTGTCATGGGAGGTGGGGTCTTGCCGCACGTTTTTATCATCAACCCCGCCGCCGGGCACAAAAACGCCGCCGTCTGGCTGGAGCCGCAGATCCGCGCCGCCGCGGCCGGGCTGGGGCTGGCGGCCGACACGACCGTTGTCCAGACCTGCCGCCCCGGCCACGCGCGGGAGCTGACCCGCCGCCTGGCGGCCGGGGACCGGCCCGCGCGGGTGTATGCCTGCGGCGGAGACGGCACGCTGAACGAAGTGCTGCAGGCGGCCGCGGGCTGCCCGCGGCTGGCGGTCGGCTGCGTGCCCTGCGGCAGCGGCAACGACTATGTGCGCAATTTCGGCACGGCGGAAGATTTTCTCGACCTGCGCGCCCAGCTGCAGGCCGAACCCGCGCCCATGGACGCGCTGGACACCACTTTCGGCTACGGCGTGGGCATCTGCGCCGCCGGGCTGGACGCGCTGGTGGCCTACCAGATCCCCCGCTTCCGGCGGCTGCCGGGCTGCGGCGGCACGATGGCCTACACGCTGTCCATTTTGCAGGTCATGACGACCCGCTTCGGCCACCGCGTGCGCATCACGCTGGACGGCCGCGCCCACACCGGGGACTACATGATGGCGGCCGTGTGCAACGGCCGGATGTACGGCGGCGGCTACTGCGCCGCCCCGCTGGCCCGCCTGGACGACGGCCTGCTGGACGTGGTCCTGGTGCGGCCGCTGTCCCGCCTGCAGGTGCCCGGGCTGCTGGCCCGCTACCGCAAAGGCGCGCACCTGACGCCGCAGGGCGAGGTCCCGCCCGATCTGCGCCGGTGGATCACGTTCGCCCGCGCGCGGGAAGTCCGCATCGAAGTGCTGGACGGGCGGCCCATCGCTGCCACCGTGGACGGTGAATGCGGGCTGGTGCAGCGCATCGAGGCCAAAGCGGCCCCGCGGGCGCTGTCCATGCTGCTGCCCGCCGCCGTGCGCGCGCGGCAGACAGCCGTTTCGATCCCATAACCGGGTGTATCTGAAAAACCCCCGGCGCTTTTGATGTATCCGATACACCCCATAAGGTTTCACATGCATACGGGGCGCCGCGCCCCGACGGAGGGAAAAATGTCAGAGAGCAAGGTCAAGATCAAGGTAACGCACAATGTGGTCCACCTGCCGGCCATCGCGCTGCGCGGGCTGGTGGTGTTCCCCAACAACATCATCCATTTCGAGGTCGGCCGCGCCAAGTCCATCGCCGCCATCGAGGCCGCCATGCGCGGCAACAGCAGCGTGTTTCTGGTGGCCCAGAAAGAGACCGACGTGGAGGAACCGGCAGCCGGGGACCTGTACGCCTACGGCGTGATTGCCGAGATCAAGCAGGTGCTGCGCGTGTCGGAGGACCTGGTCAAGGTGCTGGTGGAGGGCAAGACCCGCGCCAAGCTGCTGAGCCTGGACGGTTCCGGCAAGTTCCTGATGGCCGAAGTGCGCACCGCCCCGGTGCGCGGCATCGCGCCCAGCAAGCGCAACCAGACCGAAGCGCTGGTGCGCAGCCTCAAGGACTGCTTTGAGGAGTATCTCTCCTACAGCCCGCAGATCTCCAAGGACATCGTCTACAACATCGTCTCTTCGGACAGCCCGCTGTATCTGAGCGAGTACATGCCCGCCAACCTGCTGTTCAAGTTTGAGGACAAGCAGGCCGTGCTCAACGAATCGACGCTGCTCGGGCGGCTGGAAAAGCTGCTGATCCTGCTGCACCAGGAGTGCGATATCCTCTCCATCGAGAAGGACATTGACGACAAGGTCAACATCCAGATGGACAAGAGCCAGCGCGACTATTACCTGCGCGAGCAGATGCACATCATCAGCGAGGAACTGGGCGACAGCGAGGACACCCGCGCCGAAGCCGAAACCTACCGCGAAAAGATCAAAGCGCTCAAGCTGGAAGCCGAGAGCGAGGAAAAGCTGCTGAAGGAATGCGACCGCCTGGCCCGCATGCAGGGCAACGCGGCCGAGATCAGCGTGATCCGCGGGTATCTGGACACCTGCCTGGCCCTGCCCTGGCACACGGCCACGAAAGACGACCTGGACCAGGCCCACGCCCGCCGCGTGCTGGACAAGGATCACTACGGCCTGCGCAAGGTCAAGGACCGTATCCTGGAGCTGCTGGCCGTGCGCAAGCTGAACACCGACGTCAAGGGGCAGATCATCTGCCTGGTCGGCCCGCCGGGCGTCGGCAAGACCTCGATCGCGCGGAGCATCGCCGAGTGCATGGACCGCCAGTTCGCCCGCATGAGCCTGGGCGGCGTGCACGACGAGGCCGAGATCCGCGGCCACCGCCGTACATACATCGGCGCGATGCCCGGGCGCATCATCAACGCAATGCTGACGGCCAAGACCTCCAACCCGGTGCTGCTGCTGGACGAGATCGACAAACTGGCCGGGGATTACCGCGGCGACCCGGCCAGCGCGCTGCTGGAGGTGCTGGACCCCGAACAGAACCGCACGTTCAAGGACAATTTCCTGGACATCCCGTTCGATCTGAGCGAGGTGCTGTTCATCACGACTGCAAACGACGCTTCGACCATCCCCGCGCCGCTGCTGGACCGCATGGACATGATCGAACTGCCGAGCTATACCCGTGTCGAAAAGTTCAACATCGCCAAGCGCCACCTGGTGCCCAAACAGCTCAAGAACAACGGCCTGACCGGCAAAGTCACGCTGACAGCCGGGGCGCTGTATGAGATCATCGACGGCTACACGCGCGAAGCGGGCGTGCGCAGCCTGGAGCGCACCATCACGGCCGTGCTGCGCAAATGCGCGCAGAAGATCGCCGCCGGGGACGCCGAGACCATCAGCGTGACCGCGCCGATGGTCAAGAGCCTGCTGGGGCCGGAGAAGGTCAAGCCGACTTTTATCTCCCGCTCGGACGCCGTGGGCATCGCCAACGGCCTGGCCTGGACCAGCGTGGGCGGCGAGATGCTGCCTGTGGAGGTCAGCGTCGTGCCGGGCGGTTCGGGCAAGATCGAACTGACCGGTTCGCTGGGCGACGTGATGAAGGAGAGCGCCCAGCTGGCCGTGACCTATGCGCGCGTGCATGCGCAGCAGTATGGCATCACGGCCGATGTGTTCAAGAATTCCGACGTCCACATCCATGCGCCCGAGGGCGCCGTGCCCAAGGACGGGCCTTCGGCCGGCGTGACGCTGACGACGGCGCTGATCTCGGCGCTGTCCGGTTTGCCGGTGCGCCACGACCTGGCCATGACCGGCGAGATCACGCTGCACGGCAATGTGCTGCCGATCGGAGGGCTGAAGGAAAAGAGCATGGCCGCCTACCGCGAGGGCATTTCGACCGTGCTGATCCCCAAAGACAACACGCCCGACCTGTATGAGGTGGACGACGAAGTGAAGAAGGCCGTGCAGTTCATCCCGGTCAGCGACCTTTCGCAGGTGCTCAAGCAGGCGCTGATCCGCCCGGCGCACAGCGCCCCGCGCGCGGTGCCCGCCGTGCCTGCCGCCACCCAGCTCATCGCCAGCGACACGAGCGCCGCGGCCAAGGAACCGGCCGCCGTGATGTGAGCAAAGGAGCCCCCATGAACTACCAACGCAGTGAATTCCAGGCTTCTTACGGCATTTCCAGCCAGCTGCCCGCGCCCGACCGGCCGGAGTTCGCCTTTTCCGGGCGGTCCAATGTCGGCAAGTCGAGCCTGATCAACAAGCTGTGCAGCCGCAAAAGCCTGGCCCGGGTCAGCTCGACGCCGGGCAAGACCGCGACGATCAATTTTTACCGCGTGGACGGCGTCTACTTTGTCGACCTGCCCGGCTACGGCTTTGCGCGCGTATCGGACGCCGAGCGCGCGCGCTGGGATGAGCTGATCAACGGCTATTTCGAGGCCGGGCGGCCGCTGGCGCTGCTGGTGCAGCTGCTGGACTGCCGCCACGACCCCAGCGCCGACGACCGCCAGATGCTGGCGTATCTGCAATACCACAGCCTGCCGTTCGTCGTGGCGCTGACCAAGGCGGACAAGCTGAAAAAGGCGGAGCGGGAGCCCTGCCTGGAAAAATTCCGCGCGCTGTGCGCGCCTTACGGCTGCCGCGCCGTGTTTTTGACAAGCGCCGAAAAAGGCGACGGCATCGCCGAGCTGCGCGCCTGCCTGGACGAAGCCGCCGACGCCATGACCGGGGTGCCCGCCGATGGCGTATAACGAGTTTGCTTATTATTACGACGAGTTCAACACCGCCGCCGACTATGACGCGCTGTACCGCTATGTGACCGGCGAGCTGGCCGCCTGCGGCGTGACCGGCGGGCTGCTGGCCGATTTGGGCTGCGGCACCGGCGAGCTGACGCTGATGCTGGCCCAGGCCGGGTATGATGTGATCGGCATCGACCAGTCGGAGGAGATGCTGAGCGTGCTGCGCGAAAAGGCGGACGAGCTCGGCCTGACCGGGCGCATCCTGCTTTTGCGGCAGGACATATTGCAGCTTGACCTGTACGGGACCATCCGCGCGGCGGTGTCCACGTTTGACACGTTCAGCCACATCGGCCCGCTCGACCGCTTCGAGCAGGCCATCGCCAAAGCCGCTTTTTTCATGGAAAAGGGCGGCGTCTTTGTGTTCGACCTCAACACCCCCTACAAACATGCGCAGGTGCTGGCCGGGCAGAGCTTTGACCTTGACGCCGGGGACGCACTGTGCCGCTGGACCAACCGCTACGATGCGGCCAGCGGCCGCGTGGACCTGTGCATTGACGTGACCGACCGCGAGACCGGCGAGCGCTGGCAGGAGAGTTTTTCCGAATACAGTTACCCGCTGGACACCGTGACCGCGCTGCTGGACCGCTATGGGTTTACAACCGTGCGCACGGCGGACGGCGAGGACTTCGGCCCCGTGCGGCCGGACAGCCAGCGCTGGATCATCACGGCGCGCAAGCGCTATACCCAGCAAGCAAAGGAGAATGAAGCATGAACGAACAGAACCTGCTGCGCGGCATTTCCGAAAACGGCGGCGTGGTGTTTTACGGGGTGGATTCCACCGATATCGTGCGCGAGATGGAGCGCCTGCACAAAACGAGCGCCGTGACCACCGCCGCACTGGGCCGCCTGCTGACCGCCGCCGCCATGATGGGCGCGATGCTCAAAGGCGGCCGCGACACCGTAACGCTGCAGGTGAACGGCGGCGGCCCGGCCGGCCGCCTGCTGGCCGTGGCGGACGGCAGCGGCCATGTCAAGGGCTATGTGCAGCACCCGGTTGTGGAGCTGCCGCCGCGCGCCGACGGCCACCTGGACGTGGGCGGGGCCGTAGGCAAAGACGGCACGCTGGACGTGATCCGCGACCTGGGCCTGCGCGAGCCGTATATTGGCCAGGTGCCGCTTGTTTCGGGTGAGATCGCCGAGGATGTGACGCGGTATTTTGCGATCAGCGAGCAGACGCCGACCGTGTGCGCGCTGGGCGTGCTGGTCAACGCGGACCTGAGCGTGCAGTGCGCGGGCGGGTTCATTGTGCAGCTGCTGCCCGGCGCGACCGAGGAGGAGATCACGCAGCTCGAAAAGAACATCGCCGCCATGTCGGCCGTCACCGCCCTGCTGGCGCAGGGCAAGAGCGTGCGCGACATGCTGGATATGGCGCTGGACGGCTTTGCGCCCGACGTGCTGGACACCTCCGCCGCCGTCTACCGCTGCGACTGCAGCGAGGAGCGCGTGCAGCGCATGCTGCGCAGCCTTGGGCGCAAGGAGGTCGAGCGCCTGCGCGACGAGGACCCCCGCGCCGAAGTGGACTGCCAGTTCTGTGACAAAGTTTACCATGTGGACCTCAACGAACTGCTGGCCGGCTGGCCCGAGAACGCCCCCGGCAGCGCCGCGCAGGTTTGAGAAAAGTTTTTTGAAAAAGTTGAGAAAACAGCTTGACAAAAAGCGGCGGATGCGGTAAAATAACATTCGTCGCCCGGAGAGAGCCGACACGCTAAACTCTCCAATTTGCGGCCGTAGCTCATCTGGTAGAGCGCCACCTTGCCAAGGTGGAGGTAGCGAG